>ERZ506970.76-NODE-76-length-32623-cov-10.8709_pt1 | contig 32623 bp, 21 predicted proteins | sample MGYA00512890_ERZ506970 | MGnify/ENA metagenome assembly ERZ506970 | reverse complement strand
GACACAATATTTGCATTTCTAATGCTCAATACTCCTCGTTCAGCGCACTAAGAAATCCTTGGTGCGAAATTTTCGAGTTTTGAGCGTGCAGCGATAGCATGCTGATATATAGCCGATTATGCGGTTAAGAAAAGAAGTGTGCAATGAATGGCGGAGCCAAACAAGCATCATAGGGATGCAATAGTGCCACTTTTATACTGCAATAGTGGCACTTTTATCATACAATAGCGCCACTTTTACACTCTAATAGTGGCACTATTGTATGATAAAAGTGGCTCTATTGTTAAGCATGGGTGCCGTTTGCACAGCAAAACACCGTAAAAACAGCAAACGGGAACTCTAAAATCAATTTTTATTTTGTAACAGGTTTTTACTCTTGGGACAATATTTGCATAGCGGACGGCAGCCGTCGTCCCCCATTCCCCATTCCTTCATCTTCTCAAAGTCAAACTCATCCATTCCTGCCTGGCGCAATGTCACGGCGCGGTTATGGTCGTCGAGATAGAGGCGGTGGCGCGGCGCTTTATAGCCAGCGTCGGTCAGGGAGCGCAACTTCAGAGCGACGGTGCGCGGCGATGATATGCCAGCCATCGACATCAAGGTGGGGAAAAGGCTTACGCTGGTCTCCACGTCCTTGTCACGATTGGCGTGGAGGGCGGCGGTTATGGTGCTGTAGTCACGACTGTACTGCTCCGATGTCCATACGAGAAGCGGCACGTTGAGGTCGTAAGCTGATGGCACGGGCGAAGCATGGAGGAAGCGTAGGCGCTGGTCGTCGAAGATGTTCTCGCCGTGGTCGGAGGTGTAAATCATTGCAGCAGCGCAACCACGATCACGCAACATACCGATGATGGAAGCCAGGATGCGGTCGGTCTGCAGTATGGTGTTGTCATAAGCGTTTATGAGAGAGCGGCGGTTCTTCGCCTTTGCCTCCGTCGGAGTATCGGGAAGGAAGCGGGCTTCGCTCTGCGGATAGCGGTCGCGATAGTTGAAGTGCGAACCGTATGTGTGGAGCACGATGAGTTCCTTGGTGCGCTTCTTTGCCAGTATACGCTTCACGTAAGGGAGGAGTTGCTCGTCGCTCGTGGCCGCAACCACATCCTCAGAACCTTCCTTTGTCTCCGTCTCGTCCTCACGAATGAAGATGCAGTCGTCCGCTTCGCTGCCGAAGAAGTCGATGTAAGAATGGTTGGGCAACTGATTAGAGACGAACGTGGTGTGAAATCCAGCCTCACGGAACGCCGTTATGATGCTCTTCTCGTCGTACAATCTATCATGGTCGGCAGCGGAAGCGGCAGAGAGAAGCATCGGAACACTCTTGTGAGTGGTGTTCGACTGTGACATGGTATGCGAGAAAACCGTCAGTCCTTCCGTGTGTGAAAGCAGCGGATTGGTGGGTCTGTGATAGCCGTAGAGCTGGAAGTTGGCGGCACGTGCGGTCTCGCCGATGACGAGGACGTACACTTCGGCTGAGTCGGCGGGATGGTCTGACTTGGCATCAAAGCGGAAGTCAGCCACGCGTTCCTTATAATTGGCAGACAGACTGCTCTGCTCCACGGCAAGTCCGAGATTATAAAACACGTTGACGGGGAACATGTGGTCCTCGGCACGATATGTGAACGGACGGTCTTCACCCTTCGGATACATCACGTAAGAGAGTCCTGCCACCACGGCTCCAGCCGCCATACACCACAGCGCAGCACGGCGCATGGCACGGCAGAACGCTGTCTCTGCCTTGAGATGACGCGCCCATGAGAAGGAGGCAAGCACGAGGAGAGGCACGTAAAGCACCACAACACCAGCCACGGCAGGCACCAGATTGTCAAGCAGTTCGAGCATCTCGCCGGGATTGGACGTCACAAGATTAAGGAACATGTCCACGGCTATCACTCCTCGTCCGTAAAGATAAATAAGCACCAGCTGGAAGGCGGCGAAGAAGATAAGCAGAAAGACGCGCCACACCTGGCAGCCCGTCTTACGCGACAGCGCCATCAGCCCGCCGTAAACACCCAACGGCAACAGCACGTTGGCAAGACAAGCCATGAACGGCATGCGCTCCGTGAAGCACAGCGCCACGTTGGGCACGGCAAGGGAGAGCACCGCATAGAAATAAAGAAAGCGGGGCGAAAGCAGACGACGGAGAAAGGTCGTGAGCCTGTTATTATGAGAGTTGGTCATACTATTTGAAAGTTGAAAGCCCTAAAAAGCCTCGTTGATATTGAATATGAATCCTTTCTGTCCGTGCTTGCCGAATCCGTAGTCGAGTCGGACATTCACGTTCTTCTTGAATTCCCAACGATAGCCCACACCGAAGTTGGGCAGGACATGCTTCATTCTGAGGTCGGCAAACTTGGGAAACACCGTACCTGCTCCAGCCCACGCCACGACGCCGTTGCGTCGCCATACGTGCTGACGAAGCTCTATGGTTGCCTCTATCTTGTTCTTGTCGCGATAACGTCCCTCGTAATAGCCTCGCATGGAATAGCTGTTGCCGAGGAGAGCCATCATGCCCCACGAAGGATTGCCGATGTTGATGGTGGCGCGGCAGTCAGCAGCGAGAGTCGCTCCCTTCCACACGGGTATGTATCCGCTTGCACGGAGGTCGGTGGTGGAGAAGGCATAATGATTGCCGAGGAAATGCGGACGAGCCAACTCCATAAGCGAGAGATAAACGCCCGAATGTGGAGCCGTGAGATTGTCACGCGTATCGTAGAGGAGCGTCACGCCCACACCCAGATTGAACGTCTTCGTGCGCTGGCCTTCTAACAGCTCGGGGCGCTCTATGTTTCTGCCTTCGATGTAGTCGATAGAGAGCGTCGGACCTATAAACAGCCGGTCGGCGGTCTGGAACAGCCAGCTCGCCTTCATCTGCGCCTGCCATCGTTTCATGTCGCTGCAGTTGTCATCGTTGTCGCCGTTGGCATATCCCATTCCCCAGAAGTCGGTGGGGAAGGAATAGAAGTAAGTGGTGTAGTCGATGCGCTGCTTGTCGCCGGGGAAGATATGCGTGCCACGGATGCCGAGCATATAGAATCCGACGGTAGACACGTCGCCGAAGAGCGACACGTTGCTTGGCGGCTGGAGCGTGTCCTGCGGGTTGGAACGATAGAGTCCGGCAGCCACCAGACCCAAGCCGAGCTTGGTGTCCGTGCTGTAATGCGGTCCGCCGATAATACTGAAGTCGAACCGACGGTTCTTCTTCTCCTTGTTGGCGTCGTTGAAATAGTCGAGAAATCGGGTCATCAGACTGCGCTTCTTCTGCGGCAGCTGGTCAGCTGCAATCTGTGCATGCACGGCTGTATCGGCTGCGGCAAGCGTAATGGGCGTTGCCGTAGCCGTAGTGTCGACGTGTATGTCTTTCTGCTGCGCCGACATTCCCGTTGGGAAAAGCAGGGAGAGAAGCAGGGGTATGATTGGCTTCATTGTCTAAAGAATAGTTTAGTTAATACACCAGTCCTACGTTGTCCACCCAGAAGGTGTTGCCCACGGTGCCGACATAGGCTCCGCCGTGGCTGGAAGAGAACTGCAATACGAGGTGCGAGGGCGTTTCGCCAGCGTCAGCCCAGCCCGTTTCTCTCACAAGAACGCTCTTGCCCTTGGAGTTTCGGGCGTAGTCTACGGAACGCAGTCCCATGGTGGAAGCGTCATAGAAAGGCTTGTGCGTGATATTGCCGTAATGTATTTCGTACGTGGCACCGTCTATCCACTTGCCCGTGGTCTTGCTATACTTCACGACAAGCGTACCCACACGCTTGGCTGTGATGTTGCCATGGGCGTCTTCGTGACGCTTCTGGAGGAAGAGCACGGTTATGCAGCAGTCCTTTCCTGCCACCGTAGTGGGCTTGGAGAAGCCGGTCTGCTTTATGCGGTTGGCGTTTCCCGGCACCTGAACACGATAGTCATAGCGTAGCGCCTTGGGACGATGCGTGAAGGGAATGCCGAAGTTGAGCGCCTTGGGGCCGTCCTTCGTTCCGGTGATAGGCTCTTTCATGTCGCCGAGGAATATGCTTCCAGCCGCCAACACCTTGATGTTCATCATGCCAAGGACGCGGCAAGTCTCGATGTGCGTCATCATCTTGGCGCAATGTCCCGAGCCGTGATGGTCGCGATAAACGGAGTTGTTGGTCTTCACAACGCCCATCACCTTAGCCATGACGTTGCTGGTTCCCCACGGCGAACCGCCGAGATTGGTGTACGGATTGTTGCCGGTAAGGGCGCGTGAGGGGCCAATCTCGTAGAGCGTCTTCTTGTTTCCGCCTATCACAGCCGACTCATGTATCTGACGTGTTACCCATGTGTCGAAGTTGCCGTACTTGAAAAGCACGAAGTTGCCGTCTGCACTTGCCGTCAGCGGCATGAGCAATAGGGCGATGGCTGCAATGGCAGCCTTTCTTATTAGTGTCATCATCTTAATACTATTTTAATAATAATTACATGTTGTCGATGGCGCAAAGTTATATAAAAAATGCGGTTGCGAAACTTTTTAGAACACTAAAGTTTCCTGTTTTTAGACATTAATAAGACAATATATCTTAAATATGACTTATTGACCAAAAATGGGTAAATACGTAACATCGAGCATCCATCAAGTTGAGAATTGAGAGTTGAATAAAAAAAAATCTTGCTTTAAACGGTAAATCCGAACAACAAAACGTTCTTGTTAATAAAATTATGATTATCAAAGGTATTCATAACTCTCAATTCTCAACTCTCAATTCTCAACGTTCTTTATTTTATAAAGAATAAAAAAACTGCATAACCCTTGCTCGGGTATCTACCGAAAAGTGTAACTTTGCAGTATGACGAAATACAATACACACACGCTGCCGTGTGGTCTGCGTGTAATACATCTTCCAAGCAGCTCACCCGTGGTATACTGCGGGTATGCCGTGGCAGCCGGAACGCGAGACGAAATGACGGGACGGGAGGAGGGAATGGCGCACTTCTGCGAACACATGACCTTCAAAGGCACCGAGCGACGTGGCTCGATGAAGATTCTCGGCTATCTGGAGAGTGTGGGCGGCGACCTCAATGCCTTCACCAACAAGGAGGAGACGGTCTATCATGCCGCCGTGCTTAAGGACGACATCGACCGTGCCGTGGACCTGCTTACCGACATCGTCTTTAACAGTACGTATCCTCAAGCGGAGATTGACAAGGAGGTGGAGGTGATAATCGACGAGATTGAGAGCTATAACGACTCGCCTTCCGAACTCGTCTATGACCTCTTCGAGAACGCCATATACAAAGGACATCCCCTCGGACACAACATTCTGGGGTCGGCTGATCAGCTGCGAACTTACACTACGGCGGACGCAAAGCGCTTCACCGATCGTTATTACCGCCCGGAGAACTGCGTGTTCTTCGCGTATGGCAACGTCGACTTCGGTCGGCTGGTGAAGCTGTTGGAACGTGCCTGCCCATTGCCGGCGGGCACAGCACCGGTGTTGCCCATCGTGGAACGACGCATAAAGGAGGCTGCCGAGGGCGCCACTCTCCCACCCTACGTGGCGCAAACCTTGGAGAAGCACATGGACACGCACCTCGCTCACGTGATGCTCGGCACCCGTTCGTACGGCATCAGGGACAAGCGCCGCATAGCTCTCTACTTCCTTAACAACATCCTCGGCGGACCGGGAATGACGGCAAGGCTGAACGTATCGCTGCGAGAGAGGAACGCCTTAGTCTATACGGTGGAAAGCATGACGCAGAGCTATTCTGACACCGGACTGTGGGCGGTCTACTTCGGTTGCGACCCGAAGAACGTCCGCCGCTGTCTGCGCCTTGTCCGCCGCGAGCTTGACAAGGTGATGGAGAAGCCGTTGAGCAACGCTGTGCTGAGAGCTGCGAAGAAGCAGATACGCGGACAGATCGGCATTGCGTGTGATTCGAGGGAGGCTTTCGCGCTCGACTTTGCCAAGACATACCTACATTACGGCTGGCTGAAGGACGTGACGGCGCTCTGCGAACGCATCGACACGCTCACGGCAGAGGAGATTCAGGCTGTGGCAAGGGAGACTTTCAGCGAGGAAAACCTTACGAGAATGATGATCAGATAGAACAAGAAAACGCCTGCAAAACCCATTTGGCTTTGCAGGCGTTTTCTTATAATGAGTTAGTTAAGGCTATTTCTTTACAACCTTCTTGCCGTTCACTACGTAGATGCCCTTCGGGAGCTGTGCGAGTGATGTGGCGTTCTTGCGTACGATACGTCCGTCCACTGTGTAGACATCGGCGGGATGCTGGGCGTCGATGGTGACGTTATGGATGTCGGTCTGGCAAGCGTCGTCGTATGCAGCAGTAGACTCACCACCTGCGTATACGGCAGAAACGCTGTAACGTGTAGCCTCAGCATTGGGGTCGAAGGTCACGGTTGTGGATGTGGCATCGGCAGGAAGCGTAGCCACCAACTCGTCGTTGCGATATACGTTATATCCCTTCAGCTTGCCGTATCCGGCATAATAATAGACGTCGTCAAGGAGCATACAGAATGCGTCAGCCTCCTTTGTGGTGCAGCGGATGGCGAAGTAGTTGGCACCGTCGGGGAGTTCGGCTGTGAACGAGTTCCACTTGCCGCCTGACTGCGTGAACGTAGACACCTTCTTGAAGTCGGCATGGTCGGCAGTCTTGTCCGAATAGAGCACCTCTATGGTCTGCGGATAGCGGATGTTCATCATGTCAGGCTGTCCGTTGTTTGCCCAGAAGAGTACGGTCTGTGCCTCACCTGAAAGCATCGGAGAAATCAGCCAGTCGTCTGTATTGTAGTATGTTCTGCCGTCACGGCTATACATAGACATCAGGCACTTCTCGCCACTGCGGGGAGCGATGGACGAGTTCTGCGAAGTGATGCCGGGCTGGATGGCTTCGGGATTGAATACAATGTACGTATAGTTCTCGCCCTCGTGCGGGAAAGGCATACCGTATGTTGCCCACCAACCGCCCGTGGTGTTGCCCTTCTTGCCGGTGTATGTGGTCCAATCGCCGAACTGATTGATGGCCCAGCTGTCGTACTGCTCGAAGTCTTCTGTCACGCGCTTGTTGACAGCCTTCGGTGTGCTCCATGTCATGGTGAGCTTGTTGGCAGCAGCGTCCTTTGACGAGCTGAACGATGCGGGCATCGGCACGTTGGAATCGATGACCTTAGCCTCAGCATAAGCCGTATTGTCAGCCTTATATTCGTCAGCGTCGTACGTTACTGTTGCCTTAAGATTCATCTTCTCAGAACGGCTTGTCACCGGACTGACGATGTCTGCCTTGAATGTCTTCTCAGCAAGAGGCTGCAATGCCTCGCTTACCTTCTGCGAGAACAGCTCCTTGTTGCCTGAAGTCAGGGTGACGGTGTAACCCGAAGCTGCCTTTTCGCCGCTGTTGGTGACGGTCACGCTAACCGGAGTCTTCACGCCGCGATGGATTTCGGACGGTGCAGAGAGAACCACGGAGAGGTTGTTGGTGTAAGTATTGCGCACGCAAACGTCGTCCAACTTGAGGATGCCGTAGAGTGATGCAGTGGCCTTGAAGGTGATGATTACGTAAGGCTCTGACGCCATTGCAGCAGGGATGCTGAATGATGTGCGGTGCCAATCGTCTGCCTTACCTGACACATTGTTGTAGTCAACGGTTCCGAGGAGCGTCTGTGTGCCGTCGGGTGTGGCAGCATAAACGTCGAGAACGATGTCCTTGTCGGCTGTTCCGCTGTGATTGAACGTCACGATGGGCTTTGCAACACCACCGAGAGCAATCTTGCCCGAGCTGATATCGGCTGTGCCTCCGTTCTTGTATGACGTGAAAGCGAGGCAGTTGTTGTCGCCGTCAGACGATGTCTGCGTGTTCTGGAGGAATCCCAAGCCGTTCTCTTCGTCAGCGGTAAGCGACCACCAGAGCGGTGCGCCTTCCTCTGTGGTGAAGCCTGAACGGAACGGGAGCTGGTAAGCAGCGCCGGTGATGACAGCCGGTGAGAGAAGCGGTGTGCTCTCGCCCTTGTCGTTCTTTGCAGAGACAGCGTAGAGACGGAGCTGCTGTGCGCCCTCCGTTGTGGAGATGTTGTCGCTGTAGGTGTTGTCCTTCGGCGAATGGAGGAGCTGCAGGTTGGTCACGCCACCGTTAGAGCGAGCACGGTAAACATTGAACGTTACGTCGTCCGTGATGACTGCGCCACCGTTAGTGCCGCGTGACGAAGCCTTGTCCCAAGTGAGGTTTACGGAGCTTTGCTTGTCATTAACCTTCAGTCCGGTGGGCACAGCAGGAACGTCAAGACCGACGTACTGCGAAACAATCTTAGGTGTACCGGCTCCTGCGGATGTATATGCAGTAACGGTGTAGTTGTTGAATCCGGCTACGGGCGATACATCCTCGCACGTTAGAGTCTGACCGGCCTTACCAGCACCGAACTCCTTAACGGTCTTGCCGTCGCGTGTAACGATGGTCTTGGTGATGGCGCTGACGGTGTTGCCAGCCACGTTCTTCTCAGGGAGACGGAACGAAACGGTGGCGCGGAGCGCTGCGCTCGGGTCTGGAGTGACGGTGAAATCCTCCACAGCAGCAGGTCCGTTGAGCACGCCGTTGTCGAGTATCTCTATATCGTCAACGAAGATCTTGCCGGTTCCTGCCTTGCTGATGGCGTGGATGCCAAGATAGAATATCTGGTCCTTTGACACGTTGAACGTTGTCTCCAGCGTCTTTGCGTTGTTGCTGTCTGTGAGCTTTGTCTCAGGAGCCACCACGTTGGTCATTCCTGCCACAGTGGCTGCGTTGCCCCACTTGGCCTCAACATACTCTGCATAGAGCGACATTGAGTTGCGTGCCTTGAAGCGAACGGTGTAAGAATGGTTGGCGCGCAGCTGTACGGGAGGAGTGAAGAGCCAGTCGTCGGCTGTCTTCTTGGCGTCGGTCGACTCGTACTGTGCGCACATATTCTTCTCGTGCCATGACCAAGTGTATTTGTCGCTGTTGGCATCGAGTACGGTATAGAGGTCGAAGTCGTTCTCCGTGTCAAACGATTCGTGGTAAGGAGGCTCGATGTTGTCGCCGAAACGCACGGCAGGAGTGCGGCGCTCCTCACCGCGCTTCGTACCGTTTACGGGCGTAATGCCGTAGTAGTAGTTGCGCAGCTGACGGTCTGTAAAGGTCTCTGAGAATGTCGTGGCGCTTGTTCCGCTTGCTACAGTCGTGCCGTCAGGATAGCGAACGACATCATACTTGAGTGCTCCGAGATAGCCTCCGTTGAGCGTTCCGCTGGGAGCACCCCAAGTAACAGTGGACTTGCCCGTCGATTCGTCAATCTTGAGACGTGCGAACGACACCTGCTTGGGCTGGTCGTAGCCCACGAATACGGACGTGGAAGCCTTCTTGCTCTTGCCTGCGGCGTTGGAAAGCGTCACGGTGATGTAGTTCATGCCCTCCGGCACGGTGATGTCATACGAGGATGTCGATCCTGCCTTCATCGTTCCGTTGAGAACCTGCTGTGTTCCGGCGTGAACCACGTAGTCCACATTGCCCGTAAGTGCAGATCCGCCGTATGTCTTGGAAGGAGCCACGATGGATATCTGTCCGGTCGTGGAAGCGCCGTTAAAGCTTACAGAGATGGTCGGTGCGGCAGGTGCTGCTGCGTCCGGTGTGGCTTCTGGAACAGCCAGACCGTAGAACAGCTCGTTGTGAGGGAAGTCTGCCACGAGTGTGGCAAGTCCGGTCTTGAGGTCGACGGTGTAGAGAGCGCCGTGCTTATTGGCGTCGAACGAAGCCCAATAGAAGGTGTCGTCGTCCTGATCAATCTCGCCACTCTGTCCGAAACTCTTCTCTGACGAAGGCGCTACGTAGACTCCGGTGGGACCAATCTTGGTCTCCTCGCCCGTCTTGGTGTCTATCTCGTAAAGGAATCCGTCTGTGGCAACGGCATAAACGCGCTCTTCTGAACTGACACCCATAGCCACATACTTGTGTGTGGACGGCGCAATGGCGGTGCGCTCCATCTTATCATAATCGATTACGCCGAACTCGAAGCTGCTCATGTCGTTGGTGTAGAACTGTCCGTACACCTTTCCCGTCAGCTGGCTTGTGGCTGTCTCCGTGGCAAGAAGCGACATTGACGTCACTTCCTCGGGAGCGAATTCAGAATGCCACTTGCTCTCGGTGTTGAGGCAATAGTGAGTGATTCGGAGCGAATTGCCGTTCTTCTTATAGTTGATAAGATTATACTTACCGTTATAGAGAGAAGAGCCACCGTTAGGAAGCATGTTGCGTTCCTCTTCTGTACGCAGGTCGCGGAAGTTTGAAGCTGTTGCGGCATCAAATGCCATGAATCCGTACTCCTGGCTTGCCGTCGGCCAAGCATTGGCATAATACATATAGCCCCATAGGTCGCGCGATGCGGCGCGTGCCGCTGCCTTCAACGGACTGAGGAAGTTGGCCGTGGCAGTCCGTGCGGCGTTAGCGTCCAGCGGTGCCATTCCCGGCTTGCTTACGGACGTCGCTGCCTGCGCGTTTGCTGCTGTCATCGCAAGTGCGAGGGCAACAACGGAAGAGTGCAGCATGTGTGGATGTTTTTTTGTCATAAATAAAAATGATAAGAATAATTATTCAATGATTTGTAATAGTGTTAGCTAAACAATTAGGCTTTAACGGCTTATGTTGTATTTCTGAATGCAAACTTACACAAAAAAGACGAATTATATGGATGTTTTCTAAACTATTTTATGTAAGTTTGCAGAAGAAACTCTGAACATAACATATATATGAGATATGGGTACACTGAATGATAAATACATACGCTTTGACTGGGCTATCAAACGTCTGCTACGACAAAAGGCTAACTTCGACGTACTCGAAGGATTTCTTACCGTGTTTCTGAATGAGAAGGTGGAGATACTGGAGATTCTCGAAAGCGAAGGCAACCAGAAGGCTGAGGACGACAAGTTCAACCGCGTGGATATCAAAGCGAAGAACTCGAAGGGCGAGATTATAATCGTGGAGGTACAGAACACGAGCGAGCTTTATTATTTAGAGCGAATACTCTACGGGGTGGCAAAGGCCATCACGGAGCATATAAATCTCGGAGATACATACAAGGAGGTGAAGAAGGTCTACTCCATCAGCATTCTATATTTCGACCTCGGAAAGGGTGCTGACTATCTGTACGTCGGACAAAACAAGTTTATCGGCGTACATACACACGACCAGCTGATGGTCAGCAGTAAGGAGAAAGGAACCATCGTGAGAAAAAGTCCTTCGGAAATCTTCCCTGAGTATATCCTCGTGCGTGTAAATGAATTTAACAAGGTGGCTGTTACACCACTCGAGGAATGGGTGGCGTATCTGAAGAATGGCATCATAAAAGACGACACCACCGCACCCGGACTGCAGGAAGCAAGAAAGAAACTACTATACTACTCGATGACGGACGCAGAACGCTATGCCTATGACGAGCATATCAACGCCGTGATGATACAAAACGACGTGCTCGGTAATGCACGCGATGAAGGAATGAGACTTGGACTGGAACAAGGAATAGAACAAGGAATAAAACAAGGAATAGAACAAGGAATAGAACAAGGAATAAAACAAGGAATAGAACAAGGAATAGAACAAGGAAAAGCGCAAGGTGTTAACGAAGAAAGACAACGCCTCGCTAAAACGATGCTCGGAATGGGAGAGTCTGTTGACAAGATAGCCATTTACACCGGACTTTCTAAAGAAGAAATAGAGAAACTGAGCTGATAAAAGATTGGACTAATAAGAAAAAAAATAGGGTGTATCAAGACTGAAACTACTTCAATCTTGATACGCCCTAATTATATATTAACGAATATAGTTGGCAAACTAAGAAATTATCGCATTGCATAGAAAGAGGCGCCGTACTGTGCCATGTTCACCTCGAAGAGACCTGCCTCATCGGGAGTAACGGTGATGTGGCGTCCGTCCTGCAGGTTGGCCTGGATGGTGCCGTCATCGTTGAAGCGGAATATCTCGGTCTTCTTGCCGTTCTGCACCTGCGACCACGAATCCGTTTCCTGATCATAGAGGAACTTCACCACTTCTCCCTTCGGACTCTTCACCTCGTAACCGTCCTTCAATGTTGTGACAGCATAGATGAGTCCGTCCTTGCCGGTGACGTTCTGAGTCTTACCGATGTTCTGTGCCATCGGATTGCTACCCGACCAGAACTCTATGGTATTGAGCACAAGGGCGTCTGCCACGCAGCATACTGCATAGGCAGGCGAGATGATGATAAAGATAATTTCGTTGAGGAACTTAGAACCTGTGGCATGAGTATTCCATTTCGCCAGTCTGTTGAAAAGCGAGAACGAACCTACACACGAGCTGGTGAGTAACGTAGCGGCGAGAAACATCACCGACACTTTGAGATACTTGATTTTCATAATAGTCGTGGTTTAGATTGTTAGTAATAATGCAAAAGTAGCTTTTTTATTTTATTTATGCCTATATCTATCCACTTTTTTCTATTATTTCGTTACTTTATTGTCAAAATGGCCACAACTTCTAATTCCTAACTCCTAATTCCTAACTCTCATATCCTCTTCATGCTATAATATCCGAACCTGCATCTGAGGCAGTCCTTGCGCTCGCAATAGCGGTTGTGGAGCTGTATGAGCGACTGCGTGTCGGCTGCGTTGTCGGCAGAAATGCCGCACTCCCGCCATAGACGGATGTGAGTGTTGTCCTCTGGGGGCAGAGCCTCGAGAAACTCTGCGGCACGTGCTATGAGCCGTTCGTCCTGACGATGGCGTCCGTAGGCGTGGAGCATCGACACCACGGCATTGATGATTATGACGTCTATGGAGGATGACGAGAGACGCTTGGCTGACTCGGCACTTTCCTTTCCGAAGGTGTAATGCGTGCGCCAGTAGTCGCCTGCTTCGGTCTGCAGCGCCTTGCGAACGTCGTCAAGCGTGGTACAAGCCACGATGTTGCTCAGGTCGGCACGCCGCGAACAATAGAGCGTGGCGAGCTGTGATAGGCGGATGTAAGGGAAGTTCTGAGGACGCAGACGCATGAAGCGCCACGTATGGCGGGTCATGGAGACGAGATGAAACTTATGTGCAAGGTATTTCCATTCGCGTTGCAGACGGCCGAAGTAAGGGTCGGCAAGCGCCAAAGCACGCTGCTTGTCGTTCATGGCGTCGTCGTCAAGCAGTCCTGCATAGCCAAGGAAGAGGGCTTCCACCTGAAACGAATCGTCTCGATGGTGCGCCACCTGCATGAACGGCAAGCCGGAAGCCCACAGCTCGAAAGCTTCGCTGTTGACTCCGAAACCGAATCCGCGGGCTATAGTGGCGAAGAACGCCTGCTCCCACGACCCGCCCGCAGCCTTTACGCGCTGATCAATGGCGTCGCACTTGTCGCTGAGACGTTCGGCTCCGAGCGCACTCATCCATGAATGGACGGCAAGCGAAGGCAGCTGCATGACGGTGTCGCGGCACGGCGGATAGCGGTCGTCAGCCAGAAGGCGCTGATAATTCTGCATCACATGCGGCGGAACCTGCAGCTCCATCTGCGGCGGACGGCTGCCGTCGGCGGTCGTCACGTCCATGTCTATAGTAGAAGCAATATGCAGCACCACATTGTTGTAAGCCGGATCCTGGTCGTGTCCGTGCAGAAACCAGTCGGCAGACCGCTCGTGTATCTCCACGTTGCCCACCCACAACGTGCCGTCAAGCCGAATCTTGGCATTGAAGAAGTCGGGACCAGAGTGATGGTTATGCAGACCGGGATCGATTATCTCCACGAGTCGTCCGTCCGTAGTGCGGAGCTCGTGGAGAGGCAGTATGCGATGTTTCCATATATAATGCAGGAGTTGTTCCATAAGGGTGTAGTGATAATGAGGTGTGAGATTTAGTCGAAGAGCGTCGGTTCGGCGGCGTTGCAGCCTGTCATCGGTCGTCCGAGATGCTGATATGCAAGCGGCGTGACCATACGTCCACGCTGCGTGCGCTTGATGAATCCCTCCATAATAAGGTACGGCTCGTAGACTTCCTCCACGGTGCCGGTATCCTCGCCGATGGCTGTAGCGATGGTTGAGATGCCCACGGGACCGCCACGAAACTTGTCGATGATGGTGAGCAGGATCTTGTTGTCAATCTCGTCCAGTCCGTACTGGTCGATGTTGAGCGCCGAAAGCGAGAGCCTTGCGATGTCACGGTCGATGCGTCCGTTGCCCTTCACCTGGGCAAAGTCGCGCACGCGGCGCAGCAATGCGTTGGCAATACGGGGCGTTCCGCGCGAGCGACGGGCTATCTCAATGGCAGCATTGTCGTCGATGGGCACCTTCATGATGGCAGAAGAGCGCTTGATGATGCGCTGCAAGGTCTCCGGTCCGTAATACTCAAGGTGCAGATTGATGCCGAAACGTGCACGCAAAGGCGCCGTAAGCAGTCCGCTTCGCGTGGTTGCACCGACGAGCGTGAAGGGATTGAGGTCAATCTGAATGGAGCGTGCAGACGGTCCTTTGTCAATCATGATGTCAATGCGATAGTCCTCCATCGCCGAGTAGAGGTATTCCTCCACCACGGGCGATAGGCGGTGAATCTCGTCAATGAAGAGCACGTCACGCGGCTCGAGCGACGTAAGGATGCCGGCAAGGTCGCCGGGCTTGTCAAGCACGGGTCCGCTCGTAATCTTAAATCCCACGCCAAGCTCGTTGGCAATGATGTTGCTGAGCGTGGTCTTGCCCAGTCCTGGAGGGCCGTGCAGGAGCGTGTGGTCAAGCGGTTCGCCGCGATACTTGGCAGCTTCCACGAACACTTCAAGATTCTCCACCACCTTCTGCTGTCCGCTGAAGTCGCCGAAGCGCAGCGGACGCAGGGCGTTCTCGAAGTCTTTCTCTCCTTTCGCAGCCTGCTCCTGTCGTATATCGAAATCTTCTTCCATTGCTATATTATATTCTGTCCAATTCGTTACGTTTGATTAAAAGAGGATAACGTTCGGGATGTTTCAGACTCTCAATCTCTAAATCCACATCAAGATTAGGCCATTCTATAGCATTTCTTCCGCTCATCTGGACATTCAATGCATCTGCAATACTCGCATTACGCATCCATGGAATACGGTTGTAAGACAGAAAATAATCCTGCCCCTGCACAGAAATCATAAGTCCCTTGTCATTTATCATCAAGACGCATACCGATGTGTCTTGTGAACTTGACCTTAAAGTCGTCTCCATATTCTGTAAGTATTTTCTCTATAAAACTAAGTTCTTTACTATTAAAGCCAAAATTCTCAGCAAGTTCTATATCTGGCTCAAGCCAATATTTAGCCTCCTTTTCAGCTTTTATTATATGAATATGTATTCGGGCTTCCTCATTTGAATAGATCTTGAACACATATCCATTTTGCTCTTTAAATTTTGGACTCATAGATAAATATATAATATGTCTTTTGCAAAGATAGCGATTTTTATTCAGCTATTCATTTATTATGGTTATATATTCTGTCATTTTATTTGTTCAATCCATCCAAAACCGCTACTTTTGTCTTTATATACTAACCCTCTAAACCTTCCAACCATTATGCTCGTAAAGACTTATTCTGCTGCTGTAAACGGCCTTGACGTCACCACTGTAAGAGTGGAGGTCAACATCGTGCCGGGCGTCATGTATCACCTTACCGGACTGGGCGACACCGCCGTACGCGAGGGTCGCGACCGCATTGCATCCGCTCTACAGTTCAACGGATATAAGTTTCCGCACGGCGACATCACTATAAACCTTGCTCCAGCTGACCTTCGGAAGGAGGGAAGCTCCTTCGACCTGCCGCTTGCCATTGCCATACTGGCGGCAAGCGGAGCCATTGTCAGCAACTCGCTCGACCAATATATGATGGTGGGCGAGCTGGGACTGGACGGTACGCTGCAACCTATAAAGGGTGCGCTCCCGATAGCCATAAAGGCGAGAGCTGAGAAACTGAAGGGACTGATTGTGCCGAAGCAGAACGAGCGCGAGGCGGCTGTGGTAAACAACTTAGAGGTGTATGGCATGAACAACATCATGGACGTCATCAAGCTTATAACGGGTGCAGCAGAATACGAGCCGACATTCGTCGACACACGGCGCGAATTCTACGAGCAGCAGTACAGCTTCGACCTCGACTTTGCCGACGTGCGTGGTCAGGAGAGTGTCAGACGCGCGCTGGAAGTGGCAGCAGCGGGCGGACACAACCTCATCATGGTGGGACCTCCGGGTTCAGGCAAGTCGATGATGGCGAAGCGTCTGCCTTCCATCCTTCCCCCGTTGTCGCTCGCCGAAAGCCTCGAAACCACACAGATACACAGCGTGGCGGGCAAGCTGCAGCGCGGCACATCGCTTATATCGCAGCGCCCGTTCCGCGCTCCGCACCACACCATCAGCGAAGTGGCGTTGGTCGGCGGCGGCATCAATCCGCAACCCGGCGAAATATCGCTGGCTCACAACGGCGTGCTCTTCGCTGACGAACTGCCCGAGTTCAACAAGAAGACGCTGGAAGTGTTGCGCCAGCCGCTCGAAGACCACAAGATAACCATCTCGCGATCGAAATATACCGTTGAGTTTCCCTGCTCCTTCATGTTCATCGCCTCCATGAATCCATGCCCGTGCGGCTACTTCAACGACCCTACGCACAACTGCTGCTGTTCCACGGGGCAGATTCAGCGCTACATGAACAAGATATCAGGACCGCTGCTCGACCGCATTGACATCCAGTGCGAGATAACACCCGTACCCTTCAAGGACATCTCGAAGTCAGAACCGGGCGAACCGAGCGCAGCCATCCGTGAGCGCGTCATAAAGGCACGCGACATCCAGACGGCACGCTTCAAGGAATATCGCGGCATCCACTGCAACGCGCAGATGACCGAGCGCATGATTCATCAGTTTGCCGAACCAGACGAACAGTCCATCGCTCTCCTGCGCACAGCCATGGAGAAGTTCTCGCTCTCCGCCCGCGCCTATAACCGCATCCTGAAAGTGGCACGCACCATCGCCGACCTCGCCGGAGCCGAAAACGTACAGTCGCAACACATAGCCGAAGCCATTGGCTACCGCAACCTCGATAGAGGAGATTGGGCAGAACGCAGGATATACTAACAAATTACAATAAAAGACCATTAATAAAAGATGAACAATTCAATAGAAATATACCGTTCACACGACGGAAGCGTTCAGCTGAATGTAAAGCTGGAGAATGAGACAGTATGGCTTAGTGTTAAACAAATGACTCTGTTGTTTGATAGAGAAGAATCAAATATAAGACGTCACATAATTAACATTTTCAGGGAAGGAGAATTGGACAAAGAAAGCAACGTGCATTTTTTACACGTTCCAAATTCAGACAAACCAGTTCCGTTCTACAACCTCGATGTCATAATCTCCGTTGGCTATCGTGTAAAGTCCGTACAAGGCACTCGTTTCCGTCAATGGGCAAACTCTGTCCTCAAGCAATACCTCATCAAGGGATACGTCATCAATCAGCAGATAAAGCTCGACCGATATAACGAGCTTAAGGATGTGGTGCGGCTCATGGCACGTGCCATCGGCATGCAGGAGAAAGTAACGAATGACGAATACGGCGGACTGTTCAATGTCATCTCAGACTATGTCTACGCCCTCGACACTCTCGACCATTACGACTATCAGTCGCTCTCCATCCAGCAGACCACCAAGGAAGAGCCGTTCCGCGCCACATACGACAATGCTATGGAAGCCATAAACGCTCTCAAGGATAAGTTCGGCGGAAGCCAATGGTTTGCCAATGAAAAAGACGACTCGTTCAAGAGCAGCATAGGACAAATCTATCAGACCTTCGGCGGCGAAGAACTCTATCCGTCCGTAGAGGAGAAAGCAGCTATGCTACTCTATCTTGTTGTCAAGAACCATTCGTTCAGCGACGGCAACAAGCGCATTGCCGCCATGCTATTCCTATGGTTCCTCAACAACAACCGCGTGCTCTATGCCGAGGACGGACACAAGCGCATAGCCGACAACACGTTGGTTGCCCTCACGTTGATGATTGCAGAGAGCCGCACCGAGGAGAAAGATGTTATGGTGAAAGTTGTGGTGAATCTCATCAACAAGGAGAATCAATAACACAAAAGCATTAACAAGCTTGTTTCGCAAAACTGCACCAACTGATACGAACCCTCATCCCGATTGTCACAAGCCCTCGTTTCGGATGTTACGAGAGCTCGCTACAATCGGGATGAGCCATATATAAAGGGACGATAATACAATTCTTAACTATGCATCGGACCATCATTCCGACTATTTTGCGTATCTTTGCAAGATATATCGCTAATAAACTTCAAGCCGAATATTCAACTAACAACATATTCTGAAATGAAACAACTGTTACTTACTCTCGCCGTGGCAGGCATGTCACCATGCTTCATCTACGCGGCGCAGACAGCCAAAACAGCCGTGCAACCCACTTTCACAGAGTGGCACGACACGTACGTGAACAACGTAAACCGTTTCCCAATCCGCACTTCATTCTTCGCTTACGAAACTCGCGACGCTGCCCTCAAGGCAGACCGCAAGGCTTCCGCAAACTATCTCTCCATCGAGGGAGACTGGAGATTCAACTGGGTGGCTAATGCCGACCAGCGTCCTACCGACTTCTTCAAGGAAGGATACGACGACTCGAAGTGGAACACCATGAAGGTGCCCGGCATCTGGGAGGTCAACGGATACGGCGACGCAGAATACGTGAACGTAGGATTCGCATGGCGCGGACACTTCAAGGACAACCCGCCTGAAGTGCCCGTGAAGGACAACCACGTGGGATCATACCGCCGCACCATCAACATTCCCGCCTCTTGGGACGGTCGTCAGGTGATTGCACATTTCGGAAGCGTAACATCCAACATCTATCTCTGGGTGAACGGCAAGTTCGTAGGTTATGCAGAGGACTCGAAGTCGGCAGCCGAATTTGACATCACCCCATACCTCAAGAAGGGCGACAACCTCTTCGCTTTCCAGACATTCCGCTGGTGCGACGGATCGTACTCGGAGGACCAGGACTTCTGGCGTCTCTCAGGCGTGGCTCGCGACTGCTTCCTCTACTCACGTTCGCAGAATGCCCACATTGACGACGTACGCGTAACGCCGGATCTCGACGCACAATATAAGAACGGCACACTCGCCGTAAACGTAAAGGGTAAGGGCAACGCCAAATTCGTCATTGACCTCATCGCTCCCGACGGCGACATCGTAAGCCGCAAGATTCTCAACACCACGAAGGTGAAGAAGAAGGCTGGCAAGAAGGTTGCAGAGATAAATGCCACCGTCAAGTTTGACGTGGAGAACCCGCTGAAGTGGACTGCCGAGACTCCGAACCTCTACAAGGTGGTGGTTACTGTGCAGCAGAACGGCAAGGACGTAGAGTCTGTACCCGTACGCACGGGCTTCCGCAAAGTGGAGATAAAGAATCGTCAGCTTCTCGTCAACGGTCAGCCTGTGCTCATCAAGGGCGCTAACCGTCACGAAATCGACCCCGACGGAGGATACGTCATCTCACGTGAGCGCATGGTGGAGGACGTTAAGCTCATGAAGCAGTTCAACGTCAACGCCGTCCGCACATGTCACTATCCTGACGATCCTTACTTCTATGACCTTTGCGACGAGTACGGTCTGTACGTCTGCGCAGAGGCAAACCAGGAGAGCCACGGCTTCTTCTACGACAAGGACGCCATCACCACCACCCCACTCTTCGCCACACCGATAATGGAACGAAACGTGCACAACGTGCACAACCAGTATAACCATCCGTCGGTAATCTACTGGTCGATGGGTAACGAGACTGCCGACTCGAAGAACTTCTCAGACGTGAAGAAGTGGATTAACGAGTTCGACCCCACCCGTCCCGTACATTGGGAGCGTGCCATCCTTGGCGACAACACCGACATCTACGGCGAGATGTATATTACACCCGAGGCTGCAGAAAAGTATGCCAAGGACCCGAAATACACCAAGCCGATGATTCATTGCGAGTATGCTCACGCTATGGGCAACTCTTGCGGCGTCATGAAGGACTATTGGGACATCATACGCAAGTATCCTACATATCAGGGCGGCTTTATCTGGGACTTCGTCGACCAGGGACTGAGAGGCAAGGACAAGGACGGCAACATGATTTACAACTACGGCGGCGACTTCAACTCATACGACCCGTCGGACAACAACTTCAACTGCAACGGATTTATCTCGCCGGACCGCAAGCCGAATCCTGAGGCTTACGAGGTGGGCTACGTCTATCAGAACATCTGGACTTCTCCGAAGGACCTCACCGGCGAGAAGAAGGTGAGCGTGTATAACGAGAACTTCTTCCGTGCGCTTGACAACGTATCGCTCTCTTGGGCAATCGTAGCCGACGGCGTGGAGCGTCAGAACGGCACCATCGCTGATCTCTCGAACATCAAGCCGCAGACCTCAGCAGACGTGGTTCTGCCCTATAACCTCAAGGAATATAGTGACGCCAAGGACATCCAGCTCAACGTGGAGTATCGCCTTAAGAAGGACGAGGGACTGCAGAAGGCTGGCGACATCGTGGCTTACCAGCAGCTGCCCATCCGCGAATTCAAAGGCACTGACCTTGCTGTAACAGCCGCAGAGACCAAGGCTGTGAAGGTGACTGACAAGAAGAAGGAAGCCAATGTGACGCTCGCTGCCGAGAACTTCACGCTGGCGTTCGACCGTGCCACGGGCTTCATCACCAAGTATGAGGTGGGAGGAAAGTCATTGCTCGGCAACGGCGGTTCGCTGAAGCCTAACTTCTGGCGTGCCGTGACGGACAACGACATGGGCGCTAACGTCCAGGAAAAGTTCGCTGCATGGCGCGATCCGCAGATGAAGCTCACATCGCTGCAGGTGGACAAGAAGGCAAAGACCGTTACTGCCACATACAACCTGCCGGAGGTGAAGGCTGATCTGACCATCGCTTACCGCGCTACTGAGAACGGCACGCTCAACGTAACACAGTCGCTGAAGACCACACCGGGAGCTGAAATGCCTGAGATGATGCGCTTCGGTATGGTTATGAACCTGCCTTACGCTATGGATCAGGCTGAATGGTACGGTCGCGGACCGGTGGAGAACTATTCTGACCGCAAGCTGTCGCAGAACGTCGGCATCTATAAAGCCACAGTTGACCAGCTGTTCTATCCGTACGTTCGTCCGCAGGAAACGGGTACGATGAGCGACCTCAGATGGTGGAACATCAAGGACAACAACGGCTTCGGATTGCGCATCGAAAGCGACGCGCTCTTCTCTGCTTCTGCTCTCCACTACGACCTCTACACGCTGGACGAGGGTAAGGAGAAGAATCAGCGCCACTCACAGTCGCTGCCCAAGTCGCAGTACACCAACCTCTTCGTCGACCTCGTGCAGGCTGGCGTCGGCGGTGTAGATTCATGGAGCGATTGGGGACGCGCCCGCAAGGGTCATCGTGTGGAATATAAGGACTACACCTTCTCATTCCGCATCTCTCCCAAGACTCTATACTAAGAACTACAATATAAGTAGATAAACAGAAAAACGGCAATTACGTGAAGCCTTGACTTCGTGTAATTGCCGTTTTTATTATGTCTTGCTCACGCAAGCAATGTTATTTCTTCTCCGTCTTGTCGTCTTCCTTCGTCTCTGGATGGATGATTTTCTTGACGGTTTCGCCGATAGGAAGCTGGTCGAGAACGCCGAGACTCGGCGCTACGGTCTTCACCAACGAGTTGAGGAAGTTGCTTGTTGCGCCGTCGCCACCGTCGAAAACGGTGACGTTGCCAAGCTGCATCTTCTCGAATGCCTTGACCTGCTCGCCTGCAATCTCCTTCCACTGGTCCACCATCTTGTACTGGATGGCGATGGCAGGATTAGATTCGGCAGCCTTCACCATGGCCTGGAAACCGTCAGCCTCAGCAAGGAGCGACATCTTCTTACCCTCTGCCTCAGCCTCAAGCTTCATGCGGATGGCCTTTGCTTCAGCCTCTGCCTGGGCGAGAGTGGCCTTTGCCTTAGCCTCTGCCTCACGTATAACCTTCTCTGCCACGGCGTCAGCCTGAAGTATGGCCTCCTGCTTTGCCACCTCTGCAGGCACAATCTTCTCCGCCTTAAGAGAAGATTCCACCTTCATTGCCTTGGCTTCCTCCACCTCCTTCTGGGCCTTCTCACGTGCCGTCTGTACGGCTGCCTCTGAGCGAGCCGAAGCCTCACCGGCCTCCTTGTCGGCATTGGCCTGCGTTACCGAAAGCTGAGCGTTGGAGAGAGCAATCTCCTTCTGAGCCTCATTGCGTCCTATGGCAGCCTTCTTCTTAGCCTCAGCCTGCTTTATCTCCATATCGGAATTAAGCTCTGCTATGCGGCTTTCCTTGGCAGTATTTGCCTGCTCCACATTGATGTTCTTCTCCGCTTCGGCACGAGCCACCTGCGATTCCTTCTCTGCATTGGCCTGAGCCACCTGCGAAACGCGCTCCTTATCGGTCTGAGCCACGCTGATTTCCTGCTCCTTACGCGTAGCGGCGATAGCCACTTCCTGGTCCTTGCGGGTTTCAGCCACGCGTGTCTCGCGCTCCTTTATCTGGTTGGCAATCTTGATTGCACCCAGCTTCTCCTGCTCCTCGATGTTGGCTTGAGCCTCGTTCTGCGCCTTCGATTCTGCCTCTTTACCAAGGTTTACGATATAGTTGGCGGCATCGCGGATGTCGCTGATGTTGATGTTCATCAGATACAGACCGAACTTGCGCAACTCCGTATCGATATTGTCCTTCACCTTTGCAAGGAACTTGTCGCGGTCAGAATTGAGTTCCTCAATGGTCATATCGGCGATTACAAGACGCATCTGACCGTATACCACGTCGGTAATGAGATTCTGCTTGTCGTCCATTGAGAGTCCGAGCATACGCTCTGCGGCGTTCTGCATAACCTCCGGGTCGGTGCTGATGGCTACGGTGATGGTAGTCGGAACGTCCACACGGATGTTCTGGGCAGAGATGGCGCCCGTAAGCTTACAGTCTATCTGCATCGGCTTCATCGAAAGGAAGTCGTAGCCCTGAATGATAGGCCACACGAAAGCAGCGCCACCATGATAGAGTTTGGCGGATTTTGTGCCGCCGGTCTTACCGTAAACGACGAGCACCTCGTCAGATTTACACTTACGATAGCGCGATAACACGCCAATTATGCCAAGCAGTACCACCACTACGAGTACCGCGGCAAGAATAAGAACGTTTGTTTCCATGTTATAGAAATAATGTATTTAAGAATTATGTATTATCTTATCGTGTCAATCTATGAAGTACTTGTTGTCCCTGTATTCCTTTACCGTAACCACCTCGTCGGTCTTATAGTCCGTACGTCCCGACTCAGACACCACGTCAAGTTCGCGTTCGGCTCCGTCACGATTTACGAAAACAGTATAGCGTCCGTCACCCTGATTGATGTAGATGCGCCCTGCCCTACCCACTATGCTCACGGGCGGTTCGGGCTTGCGCAGGTTCTGAAGGCGGAAAGCAAGCATGTAGGTATAGAACAGCACCAGCATAAACACCATTCCTACCACCACAGCCAATGCGTACGTATACCATGCGTCGCCGACGAACAGCACCTTTGTCCATCCGAAGCCGATAAGAAAGTGGATAAGACCCTTGAAGGAGAACAGACTGCCAAGGTCGAAGTCGACGTTTGTGTCGCCGTCAACGTCGATGTCAAGCCCTCCGAAGAAGATGGAAATGACAAACTGAAGGAGGAATATTCCCGTAGACACAAGTGCCAGGAGCATGAATATTTCGGATGTTGCCATAAGGTTGTAAGGTTTTAGTTTTATTTATATAGCAAATTTACATAATTAATCCGATATACGTAACAAATAAAAGATAAATTTAAGAAAAACATATCTGACATTCAAGTATTTTGTGTAAGTTTGCAAAGTGAAGTCTTAACTCAACATTTAGCGATATGAATTCATTGAAAGATAGATGCATACGATTTGACTGGGCCATTAAGCGACTGTTGCGTCAGAAGGCCAACTTCGACGTGCTGGAGGGTTTTCTTACCGTCTTCCTCAACGAAAAGGTAAAAATAATGGAGATTCTCGAAAGCGAAGGCAATCAAGTATCTGCCGACGACAAGTTCAACCGCGTGGATATCAAAGCCAAAAACTCGAAGGGAGAGATAATCATTGTGGAGGTGCAGAATACGAGCGAGCTTTATTATCTCGAACGTATCCTCTACGGTGTGGCTAAAGCAATAACCGAACACATAAAGCTCGGCAATACTTATCAGGAGGTGAAGAAGGTCTACTCCATCAGCATTCTCTACTTCGACCTCGGTCGTGGCTCCGATTATCTGTACATCGAACAGAACAATTTCGTGGGTGTCCATACCAAAGACCACCTTGTCATCAGCACTAAAGAGGAGGGTGTCATCAAGCCTAAATACCCGGCAGAGATATTCCCCACATACTATCTCGTGCGTGTGAACAACTTCAATGAAGTGGCAAAGTCGCCGCTTGAAGAATGGATGCGTTATCTCAAGGAAGGAGTGATTAACGAAAAGACCACAGCCCCGGGTCTGCGCGAAGCACGCGAGAAACTCCAATACTACTCTATGAGCGACGCCGAACGCTACGCATACGACGAGCATGTCAATGCCGTAATGATTCAGAACGACGTGCTCGGAAATGCCCGTGCAGAGGGACGAGCCGAAGGACGTGCGGAAGGCGAGCATAACAAGGCTATGGATATAGCCAAAAATCTGAAGAAGATTGGTATACCAGTTGAACAAATTATTAATGCAACGGGATTGACCAAAGACGAAATCGACGCTATAATGTAAGCGTAACAATACAAGAGGGTGTGCTTTCCGTGTTACTTTGCTTTTATTTCCTGCAAAGAAAACATGGAATGCACACCCTCTTAAGCTTTTATTATTCTATCTATTTGCTTTTATTATTCCACTAAATCCTTCTTGGGCAATACCAGATTGAGTATTACGGCGAGGAGGAACACCACTGCTACGCAGTTTTCGGCGAAGACGGTGCGGATGATCTCAGGGAAGATGGCGAACATGCCGGTGGCTTGTGTGAAGCCAAGACCGATGCTGAGCGACAGACTTACTATAACCATGTTGCGCTGAGAGAAGCCTGCACGTGCCATCATGCCGAATCCGGCGAAGAGAATGCTACCGAACATCATGATGGTGCAACCGCCGAGAACCGCCTGCGGAATGGTGGTGAGGGCATGTCCTACTGCCGGGAACACGCCACCGAGAATCATAACCACGGCTCCAACGGCGATGGTAAAGCGGTTTACGACACCCGAAATGGCTGCAAGACCGACGTTCTGGCTGAACGATGTGATTGGAGTACAACCGAAAATGCCCGACAATGAACTTACGAAACCGTCACAGCAGATGGCTGATCCCATCTCTTTTGTCTCAGGATCGCGGTGCAAGGCACTGTTGCAAAGGGCGGAAGTGTCGCCGATGGTCTCAGTTGCAGAAACAAGATAGACAGCCACTACGGAAAGGATGGCGCCGATATTAAACTCCGGTGTGAAGGGAAGGAGGCGAGGCAAGGCGATGATTGACTGACCTGCAATGCCACTGAAGTCGACCATTCCCAGGCAGCAAGCCAACACATAGCCCACCAAAAGACCTACGAGAACGGAGAGAGAACGAAGGAATCCCTTTGCGAAAACCTGGCAAAGGAGGCAGGCAAGGAGCGTAACGCTACCCACAATCCAGTTGTTAAGGCTGCCGAAGTCGACTGCACCCACTCCACCGGCAAACGAATTGGCACCAATGGGAAGCAGCGAGAAACCGATGGCGGTCACCACTGTGGCTGAAACTACGTGCGGAATAAGCTTTATCCAGTACTTGACGAAGAGTCCGAGGAAGCCTTCCACAAGACCGCCGATGATGACAGCGCCGATAAGCGTGCCCATACCGTAAGCGCCGGCAAGGCTGATGGCGAGCGAAAGGAACGTGAAGGAGATGCCCATTACGATGGGAAGGCGCGAGCCGATACGCCAGACGGGATAAAGCTGCACAAGCGTACCGATACCGGCTATCACCATACAGTTCTGAATAAGGGCGGCACTGACTGCGCTGTCCAGTCCCACGGCTCCCGCAAGAATCATGATTGGCGTAATGTTGCTGACGAACATCGCCAGCACGTGCTGCAGACCGAACGGGAGAGCTTTCCCGATGGGCACTCTACCATCAAGCTGATAGAGATTGTCGATTGAATTTTTCATATCGCTAAATGATGTAAAATTTGTGTATGGCTGCAAAATTACAAAAAAAAGACCACAAAAACTGTACGTTCTTGTGGTCTATTGCGTTTGTCGTTGTAAAAACAAACCCTACCTATTATTATTCAACCTTATCTGCTTATACAATTCTAACTCATTCAGCTATCTATGCCTATCCATTCCTAACCGACGAAGGTTATTTGTGTCTATACATTTCCTGACCGAAGCAGGGTCTGTTTTTGCGTTGCGATTATTTCACCTCAATCTGACGTGAAGCCTTCTCTTCCTTCTTCTCAATCTTCGGAAGGTCGATGGTGAGCACACCGTCGCTGACGTTGGCTGCTATCTTCTCCTTGTCTACATCGTCAGGAAGCAGAAGAGTCTGCTCGAACTTTGAGTATGAGAACTCGCGACGGAGATAATGTTCTTTCTTGTTCTCGTCCTTCTTCTCATCCTTATGCTCCATCTTGATGTGAAGGTTGCCATCGGCGTCGACGTTAATGTTGAAGTCGCCCTTCTTCATTCCTGCGGCTGCAAGCTCTACTGTATAGTCGTGCTCAGTCTCTTTAACGTTGATGGCTGGTGCGGTGGCATTTGTACGCGGCATGAAGTCGGTATCAAAAAAGTCATTGAAAACTTCAGGCATCCAAGTATTTCTCATTACTGGTAACATATCAAAAACCTCCAATTATATTTTAGTTGTTTTATCTTTTCTTTGCTCCCCTCGGGCTTCCGCCTTCGGTTTGCACTATCTCTAATGCAACTTGCATGCCAACATCACAACCGTGAGGCTTTGGTGTTAAACAGCAAAGCTAAATATCAAACAAATAGACAAATAGTCAGATTATTCAGACAATCAGTCACAAAACATTGACAAATAGTCAGAAACAAAAGATAATCAATAAGCTTGCGTTCGTGGGTGCGTGGCTACGGCGAGACGCCATAGCCTCCTATGTTTGTTTCTGACCTGGTGTAATAAAAAAATCCCGGCTCCTTCTTTCGGAACCGGGATTTCCCTTTATGTTATGTTCTGCGGATGTGCCGTCAAAGGGTCACACCTACCGAACCGTGTCATTTACTTGATGACAACCTTCTTCACCTTGCCGTCAGCAGTGCGAACGATGTTCAGACCCTTCTGCAGCTTGCTGATCTTAACGCCGTCAACAGTGAAGAGCTCTGCGTTGGCAGCCTCAGCGTTGATGCTGTCGATGCCGACGGTACCGTCCTTAACCACGAGAGTAGCGTCGTAGATGCCACCACCGTTGTTGAGGATATTGTTGCCAGAAACAACGCAACCACCAGCGTCTACGCTGTTCCAGTCTACCTTGAAGCGGATGCGGTATGTACCCTCCTCTGCAGGAGCTGTGAACGAAGGCAGCGGGTTAACGTTGCAGTTGTTGCTTACTGTCTCGCCCTTAGAGTTGAGACCGGTTGAACCATTAGAAGCGCTGTAGAAGCTGTAAGATACAACCTCAGTGCCAGTCTGGTCGTCGCTGTCAGCGTTGAATGAGAACTGCTTGTCGTTGTTGAGGTCTACGTATACGTAACCGTGCATCCACTCGCCAACATAACCGATAGCCGGAGTTACCTCAGCACCCGGAGTTACGGTGAAGCTCTGTGCTGTAAGATCCTCGTAGCCGTTCATTGTCTTGCCGAACTCGATGGTCTGTGCCTGACCGTTAACGGTGAGTGATACAGATGTAGAGTAGCGGCTGGCGTGAGTCTGCTTAGCGTCCTTCTCGAAGTTGATAGCATAATCCTCCTTCGGCTCCTCAGGCTGATCATAGTTGAACTCACCGTCATACATGAATGTATTGCCAGAGATGTTGAGAGCCATCTTGATTTCGTTCTCAGAAACGTTAACGATCTGGAAGGTAGCCTCGATTTCCTCACCCTCGCCACCGAGGAACTCCTCTGTAGCAGCATCAGGCTTAGCAACAATCATAGTCTCCTCTGTCTCTACAGTGCCGCCTTCGTCGTACGGAGTGGCACGCTGCTCAGTACCGGTGAACACGAGGTCAGCGGTCTGCTCGTTAAGAGTGATCTGCTTGAGAGTGATCTTGTATGACTCGTCGCTGTACTTAACTACGTTTACAGTAGCCTCGTCAGCCTGGAAGAGATTCTCCTCGCTCTCTGACTCAGAATCGTAGATGCGGAGGTTGCTTGTGTAGTCCTTGTTAGAAACCTCAGTAACTTCTACTGGAGGCTCTACGCCGTAGTAGAGGTTGAATGTGTAAGAAGCTTCGTTCTTGAATGCAACGTTGAATGTACCAGTGAGCTGGCCATCAGCGATTGTACCGTTCATAGAAACAACAACCACATCGTTATTCCAACCTACGTTAGTAAGTGTGAACTCCTGGTTCTCAGCTGTGAGAACTGTGTTGCCTTCTGACTCTGTGCCAGTAGCCTCGAATGTGACAGGACCTACCTGACCAGGAACGCCGTCCATATCAGAGAATGCGGGGATTGTAACCTCGTACTTGTTGTCTTCCTTAGCGAGAACCTTAACCTCAGCCTCTTCGTAAGTCTGAGTCTCGTTATTGCGAACCACCTTGAGAGTGTTCTTGTAAACGGTAGGAGCGATAGGCTCCGGCTCGTTCTTCAGATCCACTACAGTAACATACTTGATAGTGGCGTTGCTGCGGTTAGCGCCTTCCTTCGAACCAATGTTGATGCTTTCAAGTTCCCAGAAAGCCTTTGTCTGCTCCTGCCATGTACCGGTTATATCTGAGTTGTAGAACTCATTGAACGGCTCGCCATCGATGGTGCAGCCCTCAGCCTTAGAAAGCTCGATACGTACTGTACCAGCCTCTACAGCCTTGTGTGCGTCAGAAATGGGGTGAGAACCGCCAGTTGTGAGGTAGTCAGCCTTCATGCGCTTAGCACTCTTGGTATAGTAGAAGTGCCAGCCACCGATCTTCCATGCGCCTACATTCTCACCTACAGAGAGGATGTTCTCGTTAGCTGTATAATCGCCGCAAGTAGAGAGGTCGATAACAGCAACGAGCTTCTGAGTGTTCCAGTCGATAGGAATGTTGGTCCACTCGAATGACTGACCGTTAGGAGTGAAGTCAACAGAACCGTCTACGGGGAAGCCCTCAATCTCAGGCTCGGGCTGAGGAGCAACATAGTCGGGGTCTGTACCTACAGTATACTTGTAGCCATTAGCAGCCACCATGTCGATGAAGACCTTCTCTACGTCGTCCTTGGTGTAAAGAACAGCCTTGACATCATAGTTTATCATGCTAACTTCGGTAGTACCGGTGTATGTGGTGCGACTCTTCTCGTCAGTACCCTTTACAAGGTCAGAAGACTTGATGGTCTGGCTGGCATTGTCGAATACCACTGACATGTTGATAGTGCCGTCAGACATCTCGTTGATGGTAACGTCAGCCAAGTCGAGAGGAACGGTGAATCCAGACTGAGTCATGAAGATATTGTCTGTGAACTTCTTAGAAGCCACAACAGTAGCAGGCTCTGTCCAGTCAAGACCTACCACCTCTACATACTTATATGTAGCGTTGCTGCGGTTTTCGCCCTGTGTAGATCCGAATACGAGGTCGTTGTAAGTGAGAAGCTTAGCGTAGTCGCTTGCCTCGAATGCCAATGTGCCGTCAATATAAACGCCATCCTGACGAAGCTCAACGCGAACGTTAGAAGGATCATTTACCTGAACGTACTTTGTCGGAGTGGTACTGAGATCATCGCTGTTACGGAACTGGATAGTGAATGTGTTGGTTAATTGCACATTAGCAGTACCATTCCATACATAAGCATCCTTTGTGTAATAGAAATGGAGAGAAGCTCCGTTAGAAGTGTTCCACTCTGCAAGGTTAGCAGCATTGTTAGAGAATGACAAGGCATTCTCATTAACGCCCTGACAAGTAGTCATATCCAGCTTTGCCACAACCTTGTGTGTGTCCCAGTTGATGGTGAAAGGCTTAGCCTCGATTCTTGCGCCGTTAGGAGCAAGACCAGCCTCAACGAGCGGACCCTCTGTTGTCTCAACTGTGCCGCCGCCAGCAGAACCGAAGTCGTCAACACCAAACTCGGCAGAGATAGAAGACTTATAGTATCCACCAATCTTTGCAGAGAACTTGGCATAAGCCTTCTCATCATTAAACTTGGCTAACAAAGTGGCATCCTCACCAGATGTCAGTCCAAGATCGCAATTGGCAATTGCTACAGTCAAACCTGTAAGGTCAATTGTTGTAAGACCGTCAGTTGTTGTTCCTGCAACATTGCTGAAGGTGTAAGTGCCATAATTGTCTCTGTAACTTCCAGAAACATTGATGACATCATTGAACGTCACGTTGTACGTGCCGTCACCATTGTCAGTAATAGACACAACTGCGTCGTCAGACTCTGTGGGGGTATTGTAACCGTAAGTTACGGTACGATGTCCCGTATAGTCCTTTGCGAACGCGGTAAGCGTCATCACTAACAATGCAAGAAGGGATAGAATCTTTTTCATAATCCTTTTCTTTTAATTGATAGTTAGTTGATATTGATAAAGTGAATAAAAAATAGACTTGTTTTAATTTAAATCGTTTTTAGGTCACTATGGTTTAAGTGGTCTGTCGTGCTTCTTTGCACGCAAGTTATAGTATATTGATGCTAATTATATGTATTCGTTGCAAAATTAATAAAAAAAATATGTAGCAACAAATTTTTGAACTTTTTTGTTTAAAGATATGCAGTTAAGCCAATAAATAGAGTTATTGGAGCAAACAAGAAAACAAGCAGTTGGTTTGGATTTGGTCAGGTTTTTGGAAAAGTTGATTTGGATTTGCTCAAGTTTTCAAGTAAAGTTGGTTTGGATTTGCTCAAGTTTTCTTGCAAAGTTGGTTTGGATTTGAATATTATTATGTATCTTTGTCACTTATATATAACCATTTAGATATGTTCAAACGAATAGCACTCAATTATCTTCGCGAATGGGCAAAGAAGGACGAACGAAAGCCTTTGGTCTTGCGTGGCGCACGTCAGGTGGGCAAGACCACGCTTGTAAGAATGTTTGCCGAGGAATTCAGCAACTATATTTACCTTAATCTTGAGGAAAAAGAGAACGCTGCATTGTTTGCTGCCGACTACTCTTTCGACGACTTGCTGTCCGGCATTTTCTTCAAAGCCAATGTACGCCAGGACAACAGACGCACACTGATATTCATCGACGAGATACAGAACGAGCCTAAGGCTGTGCAGACGCTGCGCTTTTTCTACGAGAAACGTCCCGACATTTATGTCATCGCCGCAGGTTCACTATTGGAAAGCCTTATGGACAGACATATCTCGTTTCCCGTAGGAAGAGTGGAATACATGGCTCTACACCCCTGCACGTTCGTGGAGTTTCTTTCTGCCATAGGAGAAGAGATGCTTGCTGAGAAGGTGGAGGCGATGGACGTGCCACAGTCGCTGCACAGCTATGCGCTGGAACTCTTCAAGAAATACATGATAATAGGAGGACTGCCAGAGGTGGTGGCTAACTATGCTCAGCATCGCGACATGGTAAGACTCGGAGGCATATTCAACGCCTTGCTTTCGGGATATCGCGACGATGTGGAGAAGTATGCCAGCAAACCGAAGGAGCAGGACTCCATACGCTATATTCTCAACTATGGCTGGACATCCGCCGCCCACCGCATACAGTTCGCAAAGTTCACCAATTCATCATTCAAGTCGGCTGATGTCAGCAATGCCTTCCGTACGCTTGAGAAGACTCTGCTTCTGGAACTGGTTTATCCTCTTACGTCTACATCCTTGCAGATACTGCCCGATCTGAAGAAAAGCCCCAAGCTATTGTGGCTTGACACGGGGCTGGTGAATTATGTGGCAGGAATGCAGGAGGAATTGCTCTTCTCCACTGACAGCGACGAACTGTGGAACGGCGACATCGCCGAACATATCGTAGCGCAGGAACTGCTTGGAGCGACGACGACGTTCGGCGAGAAACGGATGTTCTGGGTGCGCGACGCACGCAACTCTCAGGCTGAGGTAGACTTCGTAATCCGACATAAGTCGCATCTGTTGCCGATAGAAGTGAAGACCGGCAACAACTCGAAGCTACGCTCCTTACATCAGTTTATGGAGGATTCGAAGGAACGGATAGCCCTTAGAATATGGAACGGACCGATGACATCGGACGTAATAACACGAAGCAACGGCTGTCCGTTCACTCTCTATAACATTCCATTGTATTATGCAGGGCAACTGGAAAGGTTTCTGGAAAGAAGACAGGAATACATGCAAATATCGTCTAAAGAGTAAAATTCTGTTACAAAATAAAAATTGATTATAGAGATTTAGATTGCTGTTTTTATGGTGTTTTGCGGTGCCAACGGCACCCATGCTTAACAATAGCGCCACTTTTATCATGCAATAGTGCCACTATTAGAGTGTAAA
>ERZ506970.65-NODE-65-length-34837-cov-11.8425_pt1 | contig 34837 bp, 18 predicted proteins | sample MGYA00512890_ERZ506970 | MGnify/ENA metagenome assembly ERZ506970 | reverse complement strand
AACGAATGGGCGCAGAAGGACAGATGGAACCAGGTGGTTACGAATGTTGATGAGGGAAAGTATATCCTCGTGAAGGGTGTTGACTTCAGGAAGGGAGCAAGTAAGTTTGAGGTGTCAGCCTCTTGCCACATGTTGGGCGGCTGCATCGAAATCCGTCTTGATGGGGTAAACGGCCAGTGCATTGGCAAGGTGGATATCAGCAACAGCAAGGACGAATACAAAACCTTCTCTACCCGGGTGAAGAAGGTAAAGGGTGTACACGACCTCTACTTCGTCTTCAAGGGAGGCGACATCCAGAAGCAGAACCTCTTCTTCCTGGACTGGTGGAAATTTAGTGAGTTATTAAGAAATTAAAATAATATCAAATGATGAAGAAACAACTAATGATTGCTCTGTTGAGCATTGCGCCTGCCTTGGGTGTTGTGGCGCAAGATAAACTATATAAGGATGAGTTCCCGCTGGGCGATATCACCCTTCTTGACGGACCATTGAAGCATGCTCGCGACTTGAACGTGCAGGTGCTCTTGAAATATGATTGCGACCGTATGCTTGCCCCTTATCGCAAGGAGGCAGGCTTGCAGCCTCGCAAACCTTCTTATCCCAACTGGGATGGACTGGACGGACATGTGGGCGGACATTATCTGTCGGCTCTTGCCATCAATGCAGCCACAGGCAATGAGGAGTGCCGCAAGCGCATGGAATATATGATATCCGAACTCCAGCTGGTGCTTGATGCCAACAATCAGCGTCCTGAAGCCTGGTGTCATAACTATATAGGTGGTGTTCCGAATAGTGCCAAGATGTGGACGGCTTTCAGTAAGGGCGATTTCGGACCTTACTTTGGAACATGGGCACCTTTCTATAACATTCATAAGATGTATGCAGGTCTTCGTGATGCATGGCTCTATTGCGGCAATGAACAGGCAAAGAATCTCTTTCTGAAGTTCTGCGATTGGGCTGTGGACATTACGCGTGATCTGAACGACGAACAGATGGAGAAAATGCTCGGCAACGAGCATGGAGGCATGAACGAGGTGCTTGCTGATGCATACGCCATTACCGGAGAGCAGAAATATCTGGATTGTGCCCGCCGCTTCTCCCACAGAATGTTGCTTGTTCCTCTGGAAAACGGCAAGGACTGCCTTGACAATATGCATGCCAATACGCAGATTCCGAAGGTTATCGGCTATCAGCGCATCGCTGAGTTGGCTCATGATGTGCAGTATCACAATGCCAGCGAGTATTTCTGGGAAATTGTGACACGTCAGCGTTCGCTGGCTTTGGGAGGTAACAGCAGGCGTGAGCACTTTCCGACTAAGGAAAATTGCATCGACTATATCAACGACATCGATGGACCGGAGTCTTGCAATACTTATAATATGCTGAAGCTTACCGAGGATCTGAACCGAGTGAAGCCTGATGGCATGTATGGCGACTTTTACGAGACTGCGATGTTCAACCATATCCTCTCTGCCCAGCATCCGCAACATGGCGGCTATGTCTATTTCACTCCCGCCCGTCCTCGCCATTACCGCAACTATTCTGCCCCTAATGAGGCGATGTGGTGCTGCGTGGGAACAGGAATGGAAGACCACGGAAAGTATGGACAGTTTGTCTGGACGCACGAAAAGGGTGTGAAGGCGGAGAACGATGCCCTGTACGTGAATCTCTTCGTGGCATCCGAGTTGAATTGGAAGGATAGAAAGATGGTGATTCGTCAGCAGACCGCCTTCCCGTATGCTGAGACATCTGTTGTAGAAGTAGCCAAGGGTAAGGGAACTTTCATCCTGAAAGTCCGCAAGCCATCCTGGTGTGGTAACTTCACCGTGACGGGTGTAGGTTTTGATGCCGACAGCTATGAGGAGAATGGATTTGTCTGCATCAAGCGCAAATGGAAGAAGGGTGACCAGGTAAAGATTTCGATGCCTATGCACGCTTACATCAAACCGATGATCAATGTGCCTCAGTATGTGGCAATCATGTATGGTCCTGTCCTGCTCGGCATGAAGACGGGAACGGAGGATATGCGTAGACTCATTGCCGATGACAGCCGTTTCGGACAGTATGCCAGTGGAAAGAAACTGGCTCTTGACAAGGCTCCTATTCTGTTGCCGAAACATCTCGACGACATTGCCAAAGACCTGAAGCCAATTCCTGGCAAGCCATTGCATTTTAAACTTGCCACCCACATGGAGAATGCCATAGAAGGCGAGTTGCAGCCGTTCTTCGAAATTCACGATTCTCGATATATGATGTACTGGTTGGCACTTGGCGAGAATGAGTACAAGGCTTATATGCAGAAGTTGGCTGATGAGGAAAATGCCCGTCAGGCTTTGGAGGCTAGAACTGTGGATAAGGTGAGCCCAGGTGAACAACAGCCGGAGACCGACCATCGTATGGAGACCGATAATTCGGACAAGGGTAATACAGAGGGTATCTTCTTCCGTGATGCAAGGGATGGTCATTATTTCAGCTATCTGATGCAGACCAAGGGAGAGACTAACCTTAGTCTCCAGCTCAAGTTCTGGGGTCAGGACGAATGGCGCACCAGTGAGTTTGACATCTATATCGACGACCATCTTCTCACGAGTGTAAACAATAGCCATCGTTGGCGCACCACTCAGTTTAAGACCGTTGATTATGCCATTCCTTCAGAGTTTGTTAAGGGCAAGAAGGAAGTAAGAGTGAAGTTTGTAGCTCACAAGGGCAAGCAGGTAGGACAGATTTATGGTGTGAGACTTGTGAAGAATTAATTGATGAATTTATTTTTAGATTTATGCTTTTATATAAAGAAAACAGTTCATATTGATGAATGACAAGATTGTTGTGAAACAAGTTTTAATTGTTTACGAGAATGGTGCATAGTGATATGCGCCATTTTTTTGTGATGTTATATTACTTTTTCTTCTTTATCATAAAGTGCAGGAAATGTGATAGTTGCGGTGTGTTGTAACAAGAGTGAAAACATTTGGAACATCAAGAAAACACGTTCTCATGACAGTTTTCTACCTTTGCAGCCGTGTTCTTTAACCAAGAAGTAATAACACCTAGAAACAAAGGAACAAACTTAATTAAAATGATACAACATGATTGAACAAGTGTTTACATTTAAACGGACAGCAGCTCTATGCCTCGTGGGAGCCTTCTGCAGCTTGAACGCACAAGCCCAGAAGATTACCGTGAAGGGTAGTATTGTTGACGGCACAGGAGAGCCTCTGATTGGTGCTACTGTGAAAGTGAAGGGAAATGCAACTACGGGTGTCATTTCGGATATGGATGGAAATTTCCAGATTTCTGTGCCTTCAGAAAATTCATCCCTTGTCATTACCTACATCGGTATGGATTCGCAGACTGTTAAAGTAGGTAAGAAAAGACAGTTTAAGATTACCTTGACCGATGACAATACCTTGGGCGAGGTAGTAGTGGTTGGTTATGGTCAGCAGAAGAAAGCCTCTGTAGTCGGCTCTATTGCTCAGACAGACGCGAAAACCTTGAATCGTCATGCCGGAGTTTCATCTTTGGGTCAGGCACTGACGGGTAATCTTCCTGGTGTCGTTACTTTCTCTTCTACGGGTATGCCTGGTGAGGAAGATCCTAAGATCGTAATCCGTACCCAGACTTCTATCAACGGTTCCAACGACCCTCTCGTTCTCGTGGATGGTGTGGAGCGTGCCATGAACACCGTTGACCTTTCTTCAGTAGAGAGCATCTCCGTATTGAAGGATGCTTCTGCCACTGCCGTTTATGGTGTGAAGGGTGGTAATGGTGTCATCCTGATTACTACCAAGCGTGGTAAGGAAGGCAAGGCTGCCGTACACGTGAAGGCGAATGCTACCATGAAGGTGGTTTCCAAGTTGCCAGAGAAGTATGATTCTTATGATACTTTCCGACTTCTGAATAGAGTGGTAGAGCGCGAGCTGAACATCAACAACGAAAGTTCCTGGGGTTCTTACAAGCCAATGGCTATTATTGACAAGTATCGTAATCCTGCCAATGCTGAAGAATGGGACCGCTATCCTAACGTAGACTGGCAGAAGGAACTGTTCAACAACACAGCCATGTCTTACAATGCCAGCGTGGATGTTTCGGGAGGTACCAAACTCGTGAAGTATTTCGCAGCTGTTGACTTCTCTCACGAAGGTGACCTGTTCAAGGACTTCACCAGCGGTCGTGGCTATCAGGCTGGTTTCGGCTATAACCGTATTAACATGCGTGCCAACCTGGACTTCAATCTGACCAAGACCACTCAGTTCTCTACCAACCTTTTCGGTAGTAACGGTGTCCGTCATTTCCCTTGGGACAAGGCGAGCGATTCCAGTGCTTATTGGGCTTCTGTCTATCATGCAGCTCCAGATGCGATGCGTCCTATTTATTCAGACGGTACTTATGGATTTTATGGTCCACGTAAGGCCGACTGTCCTAACTCTGTGATGAGCCTTGCCCGAAGCGGTGTGGAGAATCGTACCAATACACAGATTACCACCGACTTTATTCTTACCCAGAAACTCGATTTCCTGACCAAGGGCCTGAAGTTTGTTGCCAAGGTTTCTCTTGACAATACAATGGTAGAGGAGAAGCGTGGTATCAGCGACCAATATATGGATCCGCAGATGAAGTGGATTAACCCTGATGATGGCTCAGTTTCCTATGACCAGAGCGAGGATTACCATGAGTCTGTGGCTTGGACCGTCAATGGTGGTAAGGTAAATACGAATGCAACTTATCGCCGTCTCTATTATCTGGCTCAGCTCGACTGGAACCGCAAGTTCGGCAATCATGAAGTGAGTGCAATGGGTGTATTCAACCGCAACGAATATGCCAGCGGTTCTTCTTTCAGACATTACCGTGAAGACTGGGTGTTCCGTGCCACATACAACTATGCGATGCGCTACATGCTCGAGTTGAACGGATGCTACAACGGTTCTGAGAAGTTTGGTCCCGACTATCGCTTCAAGTTCTTCCCATCAGCTTCTCTCGGTTGGACTATCACCGAGGAGCCATTCATGAAGAACATCAAGAAATATGTAGATATGTTTAAGGTGCGTGCATCCTGGGGTCGCATCGGTGATGATTCTACCGGAGGTTCTTATCTCTATTCCGACCAGTATTCCTATGGTGGTAAGACCTATCTGGGTGGTGATAATACTTATGATTCACCTTATACTATATATCGCCTTACCCGTATCGGAAACCCTAACGTGCGTTGGGAGACATCAGAGAAGCGCAACCTGGGTTTCGACTTTGGATTCCTGGGCGGATTGCTTACCGGTTCGCTGGATGTGTTTAACGACAAGCGTACCGATGTACTCTTAACCAACCGTTCCATCCCTTCTTACTATGGTATGAACTATACGGTTGCCAATGCGGGTTCGGTGGATGCCAAGGGTTACGAGTTGAGCCTGAAGGTGAACAAGGCATGGAACAAGAATCTGCGTACATGGGCAAACTTCAATATGACCCATGCTACCAACGAGATTAAGTTTGCTGATGACCCAAAGCTTCAGGCAAGTTATCTGAACAAGGCGGGTTATGCCATCGGTCAGAACCACAGTTACATTGATCATGGTTTTATCCGCAACTGGGATGATCTCTTTGCCGTACCTACCTGGGGTAGCCATGATTCTGAGAAATATACGGGTGATGCCATTATTTCAGACTTCAATGCTGACGGTCAGATTACAGCAGATGACAAGGCACCTTATCAGTACACCTCTATTCCTGAGAATACCTTCAGTACAACCTTGGGAGCAGAGTGGAAGGGTCTGAGTGTAACGGTACAGTTCTATGGTGTAACCAATGTTACCCGCGAGGTGAACTTCCCAACCTTTGAGCGTGAAACCCACATTGCCTTCAAGGAGGGTTCTTACTTTTCTGCAGCCAATCCGAGTGGCGAGTTGTCTTTGCCACGTTGGACCACAGTGGCAGATGAGGGAAATGCCGGTACCCGTTACTTCTATGACGGTGCTTTCCTGCGCCTGAAGAATGCCGAGATAGCTTATACCTTCAGGGGTGCTTGGGTGAAGCAAATGCACTTGAATTCACTCCGTGTATATCTGAATGGTGACAACCTGCTGCTCTGGACCAACATGCCAGATGACCGCGAGAACAACTTTAGCGGCAATGCTTCTGTAGGTGCTTACCCAACAGTACGCAGATTTAACTTAGGTTTCGACCTGACATTTTAAATGAATCGTAAATATGAAAAAGTTTAATAAAATATATACATTGCTGTTTGCGGCAGCCCTGTCTCTCTCTTCAGTATCATGTACTGATTACCTTGACAAGGCACCGGGCAGTGATATTGCCCCAACGGAGCCATATAAGAATTATACCAACTTTCAAGGTTTCTTGGAGCAGTGCTACAATGACATCCCTGGTCTTGCCTCAACATCCTGGTATCATGGCTGCTGGAACTATGGTGAGGATGAATACTGGCAACCATCAGAGACCCGTATACTCACTACTGCCATCGACCAGGGAAACTATTGGGCATGGGACGAGGTGCAGTATTCCCCATTCCATTCGGGCATCGACCTGAACGCCGGTAATGATGTGAACCGCGATTCCAAGGGCCGCCTCTGGGGTATGTGCTGGCAGGGAATCTATGTCACCAACCTGGGCTTGGAAAATCTGGGCAACCTGGTAGATGCTACCCAGGAAGAGAAGAACCTGATTGCAGGTCAGCTCTATTTCTTCCGTGCATTCTTCCACTTCCAGATTATGCAGTATTGGGGCGGTATTCCATATATCGACTTCCTGATTCCATCTGATGCCGTGTTCAACTATCCGCGCCTCACCTATCAGGCATGTGCCGACAAGGCTGCCGAAGACTTCAAGAAGGCTGTTGAGCTGCTGCCTGTAGATTGGGATAAGACTACCGTGGGTAAGCAGACAGTGGGCAAGAACAAGTTCCGTCCTAACAAGATAGCTGCTCTCTGCTTCCTGGGTAAGAATTATCTGTGGGCAGGTTCGCCGCTGATGAATGAAGTAAGTAAGGAGAATCCTGACTTTAAGAATGTTAACGGATATAATAAGGAGTATTGCCAGAAGGCTGCTGAGGCATTCGGTGAGGCTTTGAAGATCAATAAGGAAACAGGACTTTACCAGTTGTCTTCTTATGAAAATTACATGAACATCTTCTATACCTATGATCAGGGAACCAAGATTCCTGGTGAGAAAGAGGCTATCTTCTACGAGAATTCAAGTAACAATAACTGGGTTTGGAATCAGGTGACAGACTACCGTCCTACCAGCCTTATTGCAGGTGGTATCAAGGTTTATCCTACAGCCAACTATGTGGATTACTTCGGTATGGCAAATGGTAAGCCTATCAAGGACATCACGAAGAAGGATGCCGACAGCGGCTATGATCCGGAATATCCGTTCAAGAACCGTGACCCTCGCTTCTACGATCTCTTCATCTATGATGGTGTGAAGTGTGTGAAGAGTGCAGGACAAGATGCAGATGTGCAGTATGCTTCTCTTTATACGGGAGGAAAGTATCGTAAGGCAACACCTTCCAAGGACTGCTTTACGGGATATTGCCTGAAGAAGTTCTGTGATCCATATCGTAATCGATTTGATGACGGTGGTGAGCGTTCTAAGATGATACGTGTGCTCTTGAGTATGATTCGTCTGGCAGATGTTTATCTGATGTATTCCGAGTCGGTGGCTCAGGGGTATGGTTATAAGGAATCAAGCAAGGCATTCAAGCTGAGTGCCGTGGATGCCGTGAACATCGTCCGCAACCGTGCGCATGTGGATAATATTGCTGATGAGTATCTTACCAATCTGGATGGCTTCATGAGCGAGCTTCGCCGTGAGCGTGCCGTAGAGTTGGCTTTCGAGGGACACCGTTTCACCGACCTTCGCCGCTGGCTCCTGATAGACAAGGCTCCTTACACCCAGAAGATGGCTGTTTACTTCGACCGTGCAGCCGACCAGAAGGATGTTGACCGCTACGACGATCCAAAGAAAAATCACGTGCTCAACCTGAAGGAGGAGCCATTGATTACCCGTAAGTTTACTTCAAAGCATTACTGGTTCCCATTCCTGAGAAAGGATGTCAAGATGTATCCTGAGTTCTCTCAGAACCCTGGTTGGGAATAATTAAACAATTCGAGAATTTATTATGAAACATAATATATTTAATAAGAGAATGTCATTGGCGCTAGCTTCCATGCTAGTCGCCAGTGGTGTGGCAAGCGCCCAGGAAATGGCTGACACTACCAAGGTAAACGTGGCTTTCGGTCAGGTTTCCAAGGCCGACCTGATGGGCGGTGTCAGCGAGGTGAATGTCGAAGAGCTGCTGAAAAAGGACTACAGCGCCAATGCACTCAATGATCTTCAGTCGCTCATCAGTGGTTATAACGGAAATGTTTGGGGACAGGGTGCACTTGTTCTCGTAGATGGAGCTCCCCGTGAGGCAAGCACCGTCAATGCCACCGAGGTGGAGAAGGTTACCGTGCTCAAGGGCGCTTCTGCCGTAGTACTCTATGGTGCCAAGGCTGCCAAGGGAGTAATCCTCATCACTACCAAGCGTGGTAAGGTGCAGCCATTGCGCATCGCCGCCACCGTCAATACGGGCATCTATACACCTAAGGCTTATCCTGAATATCTGGGTGCGGCTGAGTATATGTCGCTCTATAACGAGGCGATGACCAATGATGACCCTACACAGCCGCTGAAATACTCTAAGGAGCAGATCTACAATACGGCTGCAGGTACGAATCCTTACCGCTATCCGGATATGGATTTCTACAGCAGCGACTACCTGCGCAAGTTCAATAATCGTACGGATGCAACGATGGAGGTGAAGGGCGGTAGCCAATTTGCCAGATACTATGCCAACCTGGGCATGACCTACAACAACAGCCTGGTGAAGTTTGGCGAGCACAAGAAAGACAAGGATTACTCCTTCCGCGTGCGTTCTAACATTGATGCTACCATCACCGACTGGCTGGGGGCTTATGTAAATGTAGGCATCAACATCTCGGACAACTATCGTGGACGTCCTGAGGACTACTGGTCAACAGCTACCAGCGTTCGTCCTAACTGGTATTCCGGCCTGTTGCCAATCTCCATGATGGATGCCAACAATTCAGCCTTGCAGCAGATGATAGCAGGCTCAAAATTCCACGTGCTTGATGGCCAGTATCTGCTGGGTGGAAACAATGATAACCAGTCTACTTTCTTTGGTGATGCGCTTGCTGCCGGCTACGTGAAGAATCACTCCCGCACCTTCACCTTTGATGTGGGTGTAAAGGCCGACTTCGACCAGTGGGTCAAGGGATTGAGCTTCGAGACAGCTTTCAGTATCGACTACTGGAACAACTACTCTGAGGCTTACAAGCTCGACTATGCCGTTTACGAGCCTACCTGGGCAAATGTGAACGGACAGGACATGATTATCGACCTGAAGAAATATGGTAAGGAATCAAGCAGTACGAGCGAGTATATCGGTGCATCCAAATATTACCAGAACACCACCTTCCGTGCTCAGTTTGACTATAAGAACACCTTTGGCGGAGTTCACAACGTAAATGCCACTTTGGCTGGCTGGGGTTACTCCAAGTCGAATTCCGTGGACGAGAATCATGAGAGTTCATCTGGTGTAAAGGGTTCTTCTTACCACCGCACCACCAATGCCAACCTTGCCCTTCGAGCAGCCTACAATTATGCTCAGAAGTACTACGCAGAGTTTGGCGGTGCTCTGGTTCACGCATCCAAGTTGGCAGAGGGTCATCGCAACGCTCTTTCTCCATCAGGAACACTGGGTTGGAGAATCGGTCAGGAGAAATGGTTCAAGAATGCGCTTCCTTGCTTCGACGATCTGAAGCTGAACGCTTCTTACTCTGTGCTCAACCAGGACATAGATATCTCAGATTATTATCTCTACCAGGGATACTATGATGTGAAGGGTGGCTGGTACACCTGGAACGAAGGTGGTGGAAACGGAACTTATTCCACACTTTCTAAGCGTGGTAGCAACTACGGTCTTGATTTCGTGAAGCGTAAGGAATGGAGAGCAGGTCTGGAGGGTTCACTCCTCAACGGAACCATTAGCTTCGACATGAACTATTTCCATCAGCTCACTTCGGGCTTGCTTACTTCGGGAACTGCTACCATCTATCCTTCATGGATGAACAGTGACGGTTCTTTCATCACCTCCCTGAACTACAACGAGGATTTGCGACAGGGCTTCGACTTCGCCGTAAACTTCAAGAAGAACATCGGCAAGGTGAAGGCACAGCTCGGACTCACAGGTATGGTGTTCGACTCAAAGGCTAACAAGCGTGAGGAGAAGAACGAATATAGCTATATGAACGCACAGGGTCAGGCTCTCGACGTGATTCGCGGTTATGTCTGCGAAGGCTTCTTTACTCAGGAAGATGTGGACAACATGAAGGCAAACCTCGAAAAGACAGATCCTAAATTCGTGCCAAACCATACCTTCGGTGAAATCAAGGCTGGTGACCTGAAGTACAAGGATATCAACGGCGACGGCAAGATAGACAGCAACGACCAGCAGGTGATGGGTAAGTATGGATGGAGTGCAACTCCTTTCTTCTATGGTGTAAACATCACCTTGAACTGGAAGCAGTTTACCCTCTTCATCGCCGGTACCGGTCAGATGGGTGCCAAGGCTTTCAAGAGCAACGACTGGATTTACAACCAGAAGAAATATACCTCTGTGGTTCGCAGACGCTGGACACCTGAGACAGCCGCTACCGCTACCTATCCACGTTTGACAGCCAAGGATAATACCAACAACTTCCGCAACTCAAACTTCTGGATTTACAGCACAGACTGCTTCAACCTCAACAAGGTGCAGCTGACCTACGATATGCCAAAAGAGTGGTTTGAGAACAAGGTAGTGAAGGGTATGAGTGTTTACGTATTGGGCGAGAGCCTTCTCACCATCAGCAAGAACCGCAAGTATATGGAAACCAGCTATGGTTCACCACAGTGCCGTTTCTACAACCTGGGCTTGAAGATGATGTTCTAAAGGCTGATGAAATCATATCTTAGATATTGAAAAATTAGACAATAAAGAATTATGAAATTAAGAAATATATTCATGATATTGGCTTCTGCGGCATTGTTGACAGCATGTGATGATGTCTTTACTCCTGCTGCAGAAAACATGAAGGACATCAACGAGATGGAGAATGATCCTATCATGGCCAAGGGCTTCGTGCTCACCGCTTACCGTAACTTGCCAAACTACGAGGTGGGCACAGGTACGGATGTTGCGACGGATGATGCCGTGACGAATGAGAAGGGAGCCAACTGGTCTAAGTATGCCACAGGCTCATGGACCGTTCAGAGTTGGGATCCTACAGGCCGCTGGAACAACGACTTGTCTTCCATGCAGTATTTGTATATCTTCCTGAACTCAAACATTTCGAACATCGGGTTTCTGAAGAATGCCAATGAGAACAAGCTGATGCAGCGACGCCTTACAGGTGAGGCCTACGGACTTCTGGCTACCCATGCCTATTATCTGCTTCGTGCCCATGCCGGATTTGACAATGAAGGAAAGTTGCTCGGCACACAGCTCTTTGACGGATATGTAGGAACGGATGCTGATTTCAATCAGCCTCGCAAGACATTCCAGGAGCATGTGGATTTCATTCTGGAGAACATCGAGAAGGCTGACAAACTGCTGCCTATGGATTATGAGCCAGTGACAAGCGACGACAAGGTGCCAGCCAAGTATGATGACATCCTGAATGTGCCTGAGGTGACTTCGGTTAAGGATGGCAAGATGGGTATTTATAATAAGGTGATGGGCGAGAATGCACGCCAGTTGATCAACGGACTGATTCTGCGTGCCATCAAGGCTCGTACCCTGCTGCTTGCTGCAAGTCCTGCCTTCCAGGACCCAGCTCAGAACAATGTAACCTGGGCACAGGCAGCAGATGCTGCTGCCGAGGTGGTTGACTATGTAGGCGGTCCATCAGGTTTGCCTTCTACAGGTCTTACCTACTACGACAACGATGCAGAGATGAGTGCCTTGCAGAATGGTTCCAATCCTCCTGAAATCATCTGGCGCAGTACCAAGAATGCAGATGAGATTGATGACGAGAAGAACAATTTCCCTCCATCACTCTACGGAAGCGGCAGAACCAATCCTACCCAGAATCTGGTAGATGCCTTCCCAGATGCCAAGGGTTATCCTATCACCGATTCACGCAGTGAATATGATAAGAATAATCCATACGCCAACCGTGACCCTCGTCTGGCTAAATACATTATTTATAATGGAGCAACAGCGGGAGTTGATAACAAGGTAATCAAGACTGGTAGTTCTTCGGGCGATGACGGTATCGGTCGCCGTGATGCTTCTACCCGCACCGGTTACTATATGAAGAAGATGTTGCGCATGACAGCCAACTGTAATCCTAGCAACACATCCAAGGTAACCAAGTATAGCTGCAAGGCCCGTTTCACAGAGTTCTTCCTCGACTATGCTGAGGCTGCCAATGAGGCTTGGGGTCCTAAGAACCCTGGCACACATGCTTACTCAGCATACGATGTGATCAAGGCAATCCGCCACCGTGCAGGCTTGACAGATGATACTTATCTCGACGAGTGTGCCGGCGACCGGGCTAAGATGCGTGAGCTGATTCGCAACGAGCGCCGCCTGGAGCTTTGCTTCGAGGGATTCCGCTTCTGGGATTTGCGCCGCTGGAACCAGTTGGACAAGCTTACTTCTGTACAGGGTATCGATTGGAACAATGATACGTTTACCATCTTGCCAAATGTAGAAGAGCGCCATTTCGATAGCTATATGAACTATGGTTATATTCCATATTCAGAAGCATTGAAGTACTCTAATCTCCATCAGAACAAGGGATGGAAATAAACCAGTTAAAAATGATAATGAAAATGAAAAGTTTTAAGTTATTAAATACAATAGGCATTGCTGCCATGACTTTGTTGATGACCGCTTCCTGCGAGAGCGGTAACAAGGAATTTGGATATGACGGAGAAACTGCTGTCTATTTTGCCAATGCTGGTTATGTGCGCACCGTGGAGCTGGGTGAGGATCAGGAAGTTGACCTTACCGACGATAACAACCACATCATCAACATCAAGGCCTGCTGTGCCGGTGGTTATGGCAACAACAATGACGTTACCGTGGATTATATATCTGATGCCAGTCTTTGTGATGGCTATAAAATCAATGGCGCCGCCATCCAGGTGATGCCATCCAATTACTATCAGATAGAGAACCCTAACCAGTTTGTCATTGCCAAGGGACAGCAGCTGGGAGGCGTAAGAGTGAAGCTTACTGATGCGTTCTTCAACGATGACAAGAGCTATGAGCAGGGCTACGTAATTCCTGTGAAGCTGACCAAGGCTCAGGGAGTTGACAAGGTGCTGGAGTCGAAGAATACTACATTCTGCCTTGTGAAGTTCGTCAATCCTTGGACTGCCACTTATCTTCGTAAGGGTAAGGATGTGAGCAACGGCAAGGAATCTCACCGTGCTTATCCATATATAGAGAAGGCTGAGGTAATCAAGGTGGTGACCAAAGGCTTGTATAAGGCACAGATGACTGTGGAAGTGAAGGATGCAAGTGGCAAAAACCATCAGGTGAACGTGCTGATGACCTTCAACGGTGATGACTGCACCATCTCTTCCGGTAGTGACGGAGTTCAGGTTTCGGGTAGTGGTAAGTTTGTCAAGAAAGACCAGCTTATGGGCGAGTTTAAGCGCAACACACTCTATTTGAACTACAACATCAAGAGCGATGCCTTGGGTACGGTTGAAACCACAGATACCATGGTGGTCCGCAATCGTGGTATTGGATTCCCGACTTTCACTCCTGAGAAGTAAGAACATTTTTAATTTGATATCAGAATTATGAAAAAAATACATAATATCCTCTTGGCCAGTGCAGCAGCTTCCATGCTGCTCACTGGTTGTGTGGAGGACTTCGATACAAGCTACCCTGCCGGCGATAAGCCTCAGAGCGTAGTGATGGACGACCTTACCAGAGGTTATGAAGTTCTGAAGAACTATACGGGCATGAAGCTGGCTGCCAATATGACAGTTGCCGATTTGGAAGCCTCTAGCACTACCTTCTCAACGGTGTTGGAAAACTTCAATGCGGTGAACATCACTGATGGATTTAAGCATTCGGCAGTGGTGGCTGATGATGGAACCGTCAATGCCTCAAAGAACAAAGATGTTGTACAGAAGGCTATTGGAGCCGGACTTATACCATGTGGTTCTCTCTTTGCACCTAATGCCTGGAACATGAATGTGATGAAAGAGGCTGCCAAGGATACTTGGGTAGAAGGTGAAAATGTGGATTTGCACCAGATGTATGATTTCGAAAGCAGTGCCATTGGTGATGTCTTCGGAACTGACAAGGATTCCAAAGTGGCAAAGGATCCGACAGGAAAAAACGGAAAGTCGCTCTTCAACAAGAAGGGTGCCAAGTTCATCGAGTTCCCAGTGAATCTACCTGAGGGAGCTTCGCTGTCTACTATCAAGACCATCTCCTTTGATTATTATTCTTCAAATGTCAAGAAGAATGTGGTTATCAGAGTAAAGGTGGGTGACAAAGCCAAGGAACTGAGAAACTTCGGTTTTCCTACCAAGGCTAAGACTTGGGAAACATTCGTGGTGGATTTGTCAAAGGTTGACTTTACCGAAGCCTTTACTGCCGATGATATGAAATCTTCCGATATTTCTCTGGTAATTGGTCAGGGAGCTGTACCTCAGCAGGTTTACGTTGACAATATTGATGTTTATGCTCCATATCAGAAGCCGGGATATTATAAACCTCGTCCTGTAGAAGAGAAGACTGCTGATGTAAAGAAGGCTATGTTTGCTTATGTTGATTCCGTTATGCAGAACTATGGAGACAAGGTGCAGGCATGGAATGTGGCTTCCAACCTGATAGAAGATCTCTTCTATACCTTGAAGTCTTCAGAGAACATGGTAGCTGATGGTGAGTTCTATCCTAACGACTACATGGATGAAAACTGGGTGGCTGATGTATGCAAGGAAATCCATTCAAAGAAGGCAGATGCCAAACTGTTCTACAGTGAAGAAAATCTGCTGGCTAATGCCGAGAAGACCGAGGCAGCCATTAACTACATCAAGCAGTGGAATGAGGCTGGTGCTAAGATTGAAGGCATCGATGTGAAGCTCGACGTGCCATACAGCAGCAGTTCTTTGGCAGAAACAAAGGCGAATATCGACAAACTTCTTGCTACGCTGTCTGCCGCAGGCTTGCAGGTACGTCTTTCAGACATGAACGTTTATCTGGCTGATGCCAACGGAACAGTAGCCGATCAGAGCAAGGCTACATTCGATGATTACAAGGGAATGGCTGATCTCTATGCCCATATTCTGAACAAGGCACAGGATGTGTTGGGCGACAAGCTCTATGGTGTATCCTTCTCTACTATCAATCAGGGCACTACGGGTGTAGGACTGTGGAATAATTTCAATCGCCTTCCTACTTACGTGGGTGTGGTTAATGGACTTCAGAAAACTGAAATAAAATGGTAAGAAGATTATTCATATTTATTTTCGGGATACTGACATTCGCAGTGGCGCAGGCTCATGACGGGCCTGCCCTGCGAAGAGTTATCTCGCCATCACAGCCGGTATGGATTATCCACATCGATACATGGAATTCTCCGAATCCGCAAGCCATTATCAACATGGTACCGGAAGACATCAAGCCTTACGTGGTATTCAACCTCTCGCTCTCTGCTACGGAGAGCATCTGTGCGGATGGTAAGAAGGTGGTGGATTCATGGATGAAGGTATGCGCCGAGAACCGCGTCTGGACTATGATCCAGCCTGCCAGCGGCGGATGCAGTGCTTTTGATGATGACGACCTGGAACTCTATGAGAGCTACTACAAGAACTATCCTAACTTTCTGGGATGGAACTATGCCGAGCAGTTCTGGGGATTTGATGAGGATCGTAAGCGTGAGAACGGAACCATTCATACGCCATCTTTCCTGAAGCGACTGGAGCTCTTCACCCATCTCATGAAGTTTGCCCATCAGTATGGTGGCTACCTTTGCGTGAGCTTTACGCAGGCATGCTATTCTGCCAATATGATGCCTGTGGCATATATGAAGCGTAATGCCGAGATGAACCGACTGCTTTCTACAGACAAGGAACATTTCATCTGCTGCGAGAAGTACACCATGAAGAATGGTTTCTATGATATCGAGAGCAACTGTCTGGGTGCTTATCTGGGTGGATATGCCGGCCAGTATGGTATTCGTTTCGATATCTGCGGCTGGATGGAAGAACAGGATAAACTGGATGAGAATGGCAATGCCATCAAGGACCCTTCGGATGATACAAAAACATTGAAGGAGTATTACAATGATTTCCCTAAGGCTTGTGGTGCCATTCCTATCTTGGAGCATGTGGCATTGACTGGTGAGACGGTGATTGACGGTCCTGAGTTGGTGACAACTGATGACCTGCGTGAGATTGCGACCTCCAAGACTGCTGATGGCTATATCCGTCGCAACTGGGCTTGGTTCCCTCACTTTAAGAATATCAACATCGATATGTTCCGTAAGATTCTGGATGGTACAATCCGTATTCCTTCCCGTGAGGAGGTCATAGCACGTACTAAGATTTGTGTTAAGAATGACATCAAGCCTAAGGATATCAATTCCAGCCAGAACGAGATGGAACCATACGTTTCGCCAAGCGGACTGTATGATGGTCTCTATCGCAGCGAGCAGGATGACAATGGTACACAGTGGCCTAACTCTACCGTGAACAACAAATGGTGGTTGAAGGTTTCAGGACGTTATCCTGCCATCCCTGTGGTGTATGATCTCATCGACGAAGAAGCCAAGAAACTGCAGGTGGCTATCAAGAGCAGCGAGTATGCTAATAGTGCTACTTGGAGTAATGTGACCAGCAAGAAGGCTTATATGAATAAGCTCTTCAAGCAGGAATATACGGGTGACATCTATGCTTCGCGTCTGGAGAATACTTGGGTTTGCTACAACCCTTATCAGTATAATGAGGAGCATGTTCCGTTGGCTGCCACAAAGAATGGTATGAAATATATCCGTAAGTACTGGGTAAACAATGGACGCAGTGCCAAGGGTACATTGAAACCTGCCTACAATACCTGTAGCCAGATTAAGATGAACCTCGCTCCATATTCTTTGGTTCACATGCGTGAGTATTCTGACAAGTTGAGTCTCTACATGCAGAACTACCGTATCAAGGATGGACTTCGTTATGGTGTGGGTGATGGCAGATTGCAGGATGACAAGAATCTTCCGGAGTATGCCCAGCAGACTGATACCATCATTGTGGTGGGAGCCAGTGCTCAGCCTACTATCTCTTGGAAGGATAATTCCGAGCATTCGGCAAGTACTGTTACCAGCGAGTGGAAAAATGGTCAGTTCACGGTTTATGTAAAGCATAATGGTCCATTGGAGTTGACCATCGATAACTGTAAGGGCACCAAGACTACAGGAAAGTTGAAGGATTCTGATGTGACTGCTGCTGTCATCGAGACTCCTGCTGCTCCAGGAGCTTACGAAGGCGAGATGCAGTATGAGTTTGAGAACTTCGATTACAAGAATGTGGGTGGTTGCTATGGCAACGCTTGGAACAACGGTTTCCGTGGATACTATGGTCAGGGCTGCTTGAACCTGGGTACCCAGAAGGGGGCTTCCGTTCGTGGCTACATTCCTGTTACCAAGCCAGGTAATTACAAGGTGGCTATCCGTTATCAGGCTTCCATGGGAGATGCTGTTATCAATGTTATCTGCGGCAATCAGACCAAGCAGGTTACACTGCCAAAGAATGCTTCTTCCAACAAGGAATGGTCGGAAGTGGAGTTTGACATGGATATCGCTGATGTCAAGGGAAATATGACGGTTAACTATGTGAGCGGCAAGAGAGCCGTGCTCGATTGCGTTCGCCTGAACTACAAGGGTGCCTTGACGGGTATCGCTGGTGTAACCACCGATGCCGACATGATAGACCATGTGGAGTATTACGACTTGCAGGGCATGCGCTTATCTGCTGCCAAGCAGGGTATCAGTATCAAGAAAGTTTATCTTCGTAGCGGTAAGACCTATACGGAGAAGATTTATAAATAATTATTAATAACAATTTTAATTTTTACAATTATGAAAACAACAATTAAGAGTATGGCTATGGTAGCCGTAGCATTGTTTGCAGGTTTTGGTTCAGCTTCTGCACAGGAAGAGAGTGCAGATGAGGGTGTTGAATTGACTAAGGACATGTTCCACATTTGGGATGGTTTCACAAAGGATGCACAACCAACTGATGAGAAGGTTTATATGGGTTGGACTGTGGGTGCAGAGAATCCAAATGACCCAGGTTCTGTTATCGTAGGTACACCTACTGTGGATCCAAAGATCTATGCCGACTTGTCAGACTATCATTACATGGTAGTTTATGGTGAATGTGGCCTAAACGAAAAAGGTGAAGTTGCCAAACCTCGTTTCATGTTCAACCGTACCGCTGAGCAGGGTCAACAGGCTGATGGAGGTATGATTGAAATCAGTAACAGAGCTTTTGATGAAAATACAGGAGCAATTGTTCTTGATTTAAAGAAAGATTTGGTTCGTACTGTACCTAATGAAAAACCTGCAGTTGATGATTATGCTCACTTGGTTACTATCAAGGCTTCATGGGGCGGTACTTGCCTTATTTCTACAATCATGCTTTACAATGTTCTTCCAGAGGAACTCGGAGGTGAAACTACTGGTATCCAGAATGTCAATGTAGCAAATGATGCAGTGGTTGCAACATTCAACGCTGCTGGTGCTAAGGTAGCAGCCAATGCCAAGGGCCTCGTTATCAAGAAGCTCCAGAGTGGTAAGGTAGTAAAGGTAATGAATAAGTAATGGCAGAATTTCTACTCCTTTTGTGTAACTAGGGAGTAGTCCCTAGTTCTGATGTTCGGCAAGGTATTTGTTGAATCCAGCAGATACCTTGCCGATTTTTTTTTTATGTGTCATAACAACAGACTATTATAACAACAGATAATCGTATAACTGATAATTATAACTTAAAATGAAAAGAACAACTTTCTTGCTGTGCTTGCTCTTTGCCTTGTGCATGCAAGTGGTAGCTGCCGAGCATTCCTATACGCAGAAGGCAGTGAAGCAGACTGTAAAAGTGGGTACGTCTACACGAGAAATGTTGGTCTATGTACCAACCGACTTACCCGAGAAGGCTCCTATGGTCATCTCTTTGCATGGATTTAGCCAAAATCCTGATTATCAGATGGGGCAGACCCATTGGAACGAGGTGGCGGACACGGCTAAGATCTTGGTGGTTTATCCTCAGGGAAAAAATAATTCCTGGGACATCTCAGGCTCTGGCGATGTCAAGTTTATCGAAACCATCATGAAGACGATGCAGAAGAAATATAAGGTAGACAAGAATCGCATCTATATCTCTGGCTTCTCCATGGGCGGAATGATGACTTATCATTGTATGACCAAATTGGGAACTGTAGTTGCAGCCTTTGGTCCTGTGAGTGGTATCCCTGTCGATTATCGTGAGCCTGTGGCTCCACGCCATGTGCCTATTATGCACATCCATGGCACGGGAGATGATGTCGTGAAATGGGGCGGCGATCCGAACCATGCCGCTGGTGGCTATGGTAGGATTGACGATTATGTCAAGAAGTGGGCTGCTTATGAAGGTTGTGATGTGGATAATCCAGAGGTGATTCGCCCTTATCCTGCATCCATGAGTTATGCTGCCGCCACTCGTACTCGCTATATTAATAAGGTGGATGGTACGGAGGTTACTCTCATCGCCATTGATGGTAAGGGACATTGGCATTCGGATGATCCTAATGCAGTCTATTCTACCCGCGAGCTTTGGAACTTCTTCAAGCAGTATAAGCTAGATCTTCCTGATAATGAAGATTCTAGCGAGGCTAAGGGTGAGGTGTTGTTCTCTGACAATTGGGAAGACGAGGTCATCAACGTAGGTGAAGGCGTGCCTGCTGGCTGGAAGCGCATCAATAGCATGAATGATGGGAGCCGCAGCGATGAGAAAGCGAACGGCGCTGCCAATACGGGTGGTGCTCGTATCAAGGATTTCGTGGCTGGTGGTGATTTCAATACAGGATTCTATCTCAGTGCTCGTGACTTTGACCAATGCAAGCTCTCTTATGGCTTGTATGATGGGCATCGTCTGCACTTGATTCCTGGCAAATACCAGCTTTCTTTCAACTCTTCTTATTGGAATGATGGTTCCGAGAATGGGGCAGTGACCTTTGATGCTGGCATTGCTGGCATAAGCGACAATAAGTCTGTCTTGTTGGAACAGAACTTGGATTCGGAAGGTAACTTGAAGGAGAATGCCAATCAGGTGGTGAAAGGTTCTCTGGCTCACTTCTTGAACTTTACTGTAGAAAAAGAAGGTGACTATGAACTTTATTTCACCATGTCTTCTGGTTGGGCTGCGGTTATTCTTGGCAATGTGAAGATTAAAAAGGCGGATACCAGTACGGGTATTACTGAGAACGCAATCAATGCTTTTGGAAATGGCCATAGCATGACCTACAATTTAGCGGGTCATCGCATCAGCGCTCAGACCAAGGGTATGGTTATCGAGCAGACACAGCTTGCCAATGGCAGAAAGGTTTCCAGAAAGGTTATCAAGAAATAATAAACAGAATTTTATCTATACGATGGTTCTATCATTGTAAAGAATGTAATGGCTATTCTTGAAATTGGTTCAAATGTAGATGATTTGACTGGTAAAACTGGTTTTTGGGGAAGTAAATTCGGTAATGACGAAGATTAAGGATGTAAAATCCCAGTTATAAATAAGATGACCTTGCGTTTTGCAAGGTCATCTTTTTGCGTTTTTTTGTATCATAAACCTTTTCTCTTGTAACTTTTGAGCAAAAACACGGGTAAAGAATGCAAATTCTTGCTTTTTTTTCTTTTTTCTGAAAGAAAAAATATAATTTTGCAGGATGAATAATTCATGTAAATAACAATTATATATACAATCATAAGCCAATGAAACGTTTTATACTCTTTTCAATCTTTTGCTTCGTACAGATGCTGACATGCTTTTCTTATGCCAACTCTGGACGACTTTATACATCTAACGACATGTCGAGTAGCTTGATTCGATGTATCATACAGGATAAGTATGGTTTCATTTGGGTGGGTACCAATTATGGACTGAATCGTTTTGACGGCTATAAATTCAGTACCTATCTTTGCAATCCAGCCGATACGACAACCATTCAGGACAATGATATCGTAAAACTCTATCCTTACAGCAAAGAGTTCCTCTTTGTGGCAACAAATCGTGGACTCTATAAATATTCCTATCTTACCAATAGTTTCCAGCATGTCGTATTGGAAAAGAAAGATGAGAAGATAAGAGTAAGTTCTCTTATTGAGGATGGAAAGCATAATCTCCTGATAGGTACATCCGGGTATGGTGCCTATAGGTTGGATATGACTACAGGTAAAGTTACTCGCCTTTCAAGGAAATCTGCAAATTCAGTGGATAATTTCTTTGCTATGCTGTTCTTCGATGCTGAGGGATATCTGTGGCAGGCTAATCATACAAAGGTGTTGAGAAAATATAAATACAATGGCAAGTCTATCAAACTGGTAAGTGTATATGAACCTAAAGATCTGTTTGGCATCCGTAAATTATATGCCACAGACAAGAAGGGGTTCTTTGTGGCGCATACGGGCGGCATTATGCGCTATGATTATGCATCGCATAGCTTCTCACGCTACGATTTCGATTTTTCAGCTCATCAGGGGGCAGGATATATCAGTGCTGTTACCTTGGATAAGTATGGCAATTTATGGTTGGGTACTTCGGGAGATGGAACTTTCAAGATACCGCATGGAAGCAGAAAGGCTTATCGGGTGGAGTTGAATAATCAATCGTTTATCTTTGATAATGCGCATATCAGCGATTTGCTGATAGATAGAGATGGTAATCAGTGGTATGGATGCTATATGAAAGGACTTTTCTTGTCGAATAATGATAAGAATGTGTTCCATCCGGTTTCTTTGGATGAATTGGGGGCTGGTATGGAAACCATTTCGTCTGTAGTGGGAGTTGCTGACGGATTGATGCTTTTTGTGGTCAAAAATCATGGGTTGTATCTCTTGGATGAGAAGACGGGCAATACCAAGCTACTACAAAGTCCTGCAGGACTAGTCAAAGTGTACTCGGATTTTCGGAAGAATGTTTATGTATATGGCCGTGATGGCATTTATGAGTATGATTGGAAGCATCAGACTTACCGGTTGTTGCTGCCTGCCAATGGACTTTCTCTAGATGGTATGCAGGTAGATGCTGCTGGTAATATTTATTTTACGAGCCCGGGCAACGGACTTTATGTATGGAATAGAAAGAGTGGCAAGATGACGCAATATCTGATGGATGATAAGCGTCCACACAAAACCATTTGCAATAACTGGATATCGGAGATCAGGTTAGATTCCCGGGGATGGATCTGGTGTGCAACAGCCAATGGTGTGTCGTGCATGGATACCAAAACCGGATATTTTGACATCATTCTTTCTCGGCCTTTGTTAGATGGTAAAACGTGCTATTCTACATTAGAACTGTCGGATGGTAAGATTGCTATTGCCACAGAGATGGGGCTTTATCTCTATGACAGGAAAAAACTGCAGACTACCCCTTGGCCTCATTCCGAGAGTATTAGCGGATTGAGAATTTATTCGCTGAAGAAGGATGTCAAGGGAAACCTATGGATGAGTACTGCGCAGGGTATCTGGTGTTATGATAGTAAAGCTAAGTCGTTTTTCTCTTTTGAAAAGGGAAACGGACTCTTGACCAAGGAATATCTGGCTGGAGTAGTAGGTTCTACATCGGATGGGGTTATCTGTTATGGAAACTCCGAAGGATTGACTTATTTCCAGCCTTCTGAGGTAAAGGATTATAATGAGAAAACGTCCGCCATTTATCTGTCGGGGGTGTTGCTTGATGGAAAGATGGCTCCGTTTATTGGAGATAATCTGAGTGTTCCGTCTGATTTCAAGTCGATAGTACTCAGTTTTTCCCTGCTTGATTATCAGAGCGTGGGTAGCATCGTGTTTCAGTATCGCATCAACGGAGGAAGATGGATCAGCAATGCGGCTGGCGAAAATAGCTTCAACTTCACAGGTTTGTCGTATGGACATTATCGTTTAGAAGTGCGTACCTATTGCAACGGCAAGTACTCCACATATAAAAAGGTAATCAACCTGGATGTGCTGGCACCTTGGTATCTCACAGTTTGGGCGAAGCTCATCTATCTGAGCCTGGTTCTCGGCTTAATGGCTGCTGTCATCTTTATTTATCTGCGCAAGAAAAAAAGAGATCCTGAAGAGGCTAAGATGCAGTTCCTCATCAATGCCACCCACGATATCCGTTCGCCGCTGACGCTGATTATGGAGCCTCTGAAGAAACTGAAGGAGCGATTGGGAAATGCTGAGGAATATCAGGCGGATATTGATACCATCGACCGAAATGCACAGCGACTGCTCACCCTGGTGAATCAGATTCTCGACAAGAGACGCCTGGACAAGCATCAGATGAACCTTTCGTGCAGGGAAACCAACCTGGTGGAGTTTTCGCAGGGTTTGGTTTCGCTCTTCACCTATAATGCCAACCTGCGTGGTATTAATATCAGGCTGGAGATGCCAGAGACGCCTGTGAATGCATGGATAGACCGCAACAAGCTGGATAAGGCGATAGCCAATCTGCTGTCTAATGCCTTTAAATATACGCCTAATGGCGGCGAAATCATCTTCCGCATTGAGAAGCAGGATAAGAAGGTGCTCCTGTATGTGATTGATAGCGGCAAGGGATTGGGAAAGAACGATGATGCCAAAACCCTGTTTGAACGTTTCTATCAGGGAAAGAATTCGGCTGATATGCACCTGGGAGGTTCGGGCATCGGCTTGAATCTATGCCGATCCATCGTAAGGCTTCATGGTGGCGATGTGACAGCACGCAACCGAGAGGACGGAACGAGCGGTGCCTGTTTCATCATAGAATTGCCTTTGGGAAAAGAACATCTTAAGGATAGCCAGATTAATTCAGACTACGTGGTGAATGGAAAGAAACAGCAGAGAAGTGGGGCTAGCAGAAACTGTAAAATCCTGCTGGTGGATGATGATATCGAAATCTGCCGTTATCTCAAGTCGGAACTGAGCGACTGGTATCGCTTTGTAATCTGCAACAATGGCAAGGAGGCGCTGAAGCAGCTGCTTGCTGATGATTTCGACCTGGTGGTAAGCGATGTGGTGATGCCGGAGATGGATGGTATCACGCTGCTTAGAAATATCAAGGGCAATGCCAATATCAGCCACGTGCCAGTCATCATGCTTACTTCCAAATCGGAAATCAGTGATAGGCTGGAGGGTATTAAGCTAGGAGCTGATGCTTATCTGGCAAAACCATTCAGTCTGGAGGAACTTCATCTCACGATAGACAATCTCATCGACAATGTACGTCGCCTGAAGGGTAAGTTCAGTGGAGCTCTGAAGCAGGATGACAAGGTGGAGAAGGTAGAGGTGAAAGGCTACGATGAGGAGCTGATGGAGCGTATCATGAAGGTAGTGAACGAGAACTTGAGCGATTCTGACTTCAATGTAGAGAAGATGTGTGATGAGGTGGGCGTAAGCCGTACTCAGCTGCATCGTAAGTTGAAGGAGATGACCGGTGTTCCTACTAGCGAGTTCTTGAGAAACATCCGTCTCAATGAGGCTGCCCGATTGATAAGAGAGCGTAAAATCAACATTACGCAGGTTTCGTATATGGTGGGATTTGCCAATAACAGTCATTTCTCCACTGCATTTAAGAAATATTTCGGAATGTCGCCTACGGAATATGCGGCAAAATATACTGAGTAAAGTATTTGAAACATTAAAAAAGTCATTATGATTGTTTATTCGTAATTTTGTAGCGTTAAACGAATAAACAATCATAATGATGAATACAACGAAAATCAATGTATTATTTGATGTGGATGGTGTAATTCTTGCTGATGCCCTTGTAGGTGCATTTCACATAAGCCTTGTCTTGCAAGGTCTTAGGCTGAAGAATCTCTATCTCCACCTCCTTGTTGTCGGATGATGCAGTGATGCGTGGTGCGCTCTTCTCGCCTGTTTGCAAAGAGGCGATGACATCATACTCATTGTAACCGAAGTTGCCATTCTCATTGGTCATTCTCGTTGGAATGGTAGGAACATTGAGCTTTCTGCCGTTCATCTTGATTTCGATGGTAGGCGATACTGGGCATTCCATGTTCTCGCCCTTCTTGGTGAATCCGAGGCCCTCCAGTTCGCAAAGTTGCTTGCCCTCACCTTCGGCGATGAGATAGATGGCATGTTTCTTGCCGATACCATCGACCTTGTCTGCTACGTCCAGTGTCAACTTTTGGATTCCCTGCGCTGAAGTCTGGGCAGGAACCGTTAGCTCACCGAGCAGTTTTCCGTTCCAGGTTTTGTTTGCCCATGGACCATCCATCATTACTTTGATTTTGAAGCTCTTTTGCGTTTTTGCCTTCACAAAGATATTAAGTTGGGTGCCGTTTCCTTTTTTTGTTCCCTCAAAAGGTTGCAATCCTTTCTGTGCTTTGCTGAGACCGCCGAATCCGAAATACTTGAATCCAACGATATCACCAGCGTTCATGTTTACAGGCATGTGGTTGTTCCATACGTCCCAGGCATCCTGCATGGCTTGGTTGTTGCTCAGATAGCTGGCGATACCAGCAGAATAGTAGTGGTATGGATTCAAGCCGTATATCTGGAATCCTTCCGAAGTGACTTCTGCTCCCGTGTATTCTGTATTGTCGGATGCTTTGGCGGTCCAGATGCCTTTCTTGTTGTATGGATCGTATGCCCTGATAACCACTTTTCCGCCTTCTTCCACAGATTTCTTATCCCATTGGATGGTAACGGGAGCAACGACAGACTGACGGGCAAACCCAAATCCACGTGGTGGGCGATGATAGAACACATACCATTGACCGTTGATTTCCTGTAGGCTTCCATGGGTGTTATGGGCGGCATTGCTGGTGATTAACTTGGTGCCGTCTTCGTTAGGAACCACTCCACGTGAGTCAACCAATACACCACCATTCTTCCATGGACCTAATGGGGTGTCTCCATAGGCATATCGCAAGGTGGAGTTGGTGTTGCCTAATCCGTATTCCTTTCCGGAATAGCCTGAGTAAATCATCACATACTTGTTGCCTACTTTTCGGATGGATGATGCCTCGAAGAAGTTGAAATCTGTAGGCTTCTGTCCCTTGATGATAGGGTAGGTTGTTCCCTTAGGGTCTCTTACGTTGCCTTGTGCGTCGCAAGCTGGCAGCGAGTACTTGATGAGCTCAGTACCTGGTCTGAGCGAGTACATGGTGCTAGGGTCGAGTTGCGCGGCTGATGAATGTTGGAATCCCCAGTAGCCGTATGCTCTGAATCCTGTGTCGTAATCTGGATCCTTTGGGTCAGTGATATTCTCGATGTATACGGAAGGGTCGAAGTCGAGGATGCTGCCAGGCAGCTCTTCCGTTCCATCTGCATTGAGGTTGATGGGAGTGAAAGGACCATCAGGTCGCTTGCCTTTGCAGACCATTCTCACACGCTTGTATCCTCGGGAGTGAGGATAGAGATAGTAATCTTTTGTTCCATCTTTTCGTTTTATCTCTACCAGATCGGGAGCAAACATGGTGTCCCATTGATTGTTGATGTGATAGGAAAAAATGGCTCCCTCGTCTCTCCACTGGGTGAGGTCTTCGGTTGGGGCAGACCACATGCGTATGTCTGATCCGCAGTAAGACTTGAAGGATGTGTCGTGAGAGCCTATGATGTAAGCTCTGTACTTCCCTGGGTTGTCAGGGTCTTCGAATACTCTAGGTTCTCCGTCTGGCACATGCTCCCAAAGTGGGAGATATGGATTTTGTGCCATGCAAGGAGTGCTGAGCGAAAGCAATGGGATGGCTGTGAGCATGAATCCCATGCACTGATTTTTGATTTTTATCATACTGCTATATATTATAATGTGTTTGTGCTTGCAAAGTTATAAAAATAATGATATAATTGATGTTTCGTATGTTCCTTAAACATATAGTCTTGTTACAAGTTTAAATTTGCGATGTTTTTGCAACATATAGAAAGGTGATCTATGTTAATGGTAAGATGGCAGGTCATCATGTTAGCGCTTTAGTCTTAGATGTTGACTTAATTGGGCAGTATTTATCATATTTTTGTTGATGTGGGAATGTACGCCAAAGTGTTTGGAACATGGAGAAAAGTTGTTCTTGGAGCAAAGTTGTACCTTTGCATAAAAAAGGGAATAGGTGGGGCAATCCCCTTCTTCTCTATTTTTCATAATTTCTCTATTTTAATAATATTACAGTATGAAATTTCAAATGAAGATCAACTTTCCATGGTCAAGGCCTCTCTTAGCCTGTTGTTTTGTGATGTTTGCCCTCACCGCAATGGCTGATTCCTTTATCAGCTTCCGACAGCAAGGGGGAGCATTCCCTATTTCCACCGCCTCTCAGATGTCTGGTATCTGTATGGATGCTCACGAAAAACAAGGTGTGAAAAGAGCAGCGGAAGACCTGCGTAAGGATATCTATACCGTGTCGGGTCGTTCACCCAGAGTGTGCTGCCAGGGCGAGGATGTGGTGCGTTATCCCATCCTCATTGGTACATACGGAGTGAGTGAAGCTATTACTCGCCTTGCCAAGAAAGGCATCTTGCCAGAGCGTTCGCTCAAGGGCAAGTGGGAGGGCTTTGTCATCAAGACCATTGATCATCCTGCCAAGGGTATGGAGCGTGCCTTGGTGGTGGCTGGTAGCGATATGCGTGGCACCATCTATGGCATTTACGAGATTTCCCGACAGATGGGGGTGTCGCCTTGGTATTGGTGGGCGGATGCGCCGATAGCCAAGCATGAGGAGGTCTTTGCCAAGCCATGCTCTGTGGAGAGTGGAGAGCCGAAGGTGAAATATCGTGGTTTCTTCATCAATGATGAGTTCCCTTGTATGACCACCTGGGCTAGAAATAAGTTTGGGGGCATGAACAGCCAGATGTATGCCCATGTCTTCGAACTCCTTCTTCGCCTCAAGGCAAACTGCCTCTGGCCTGCCATGTGGGGCTCGTTCAAGGAATACAAGCCTTTGGTACCTATCTTGAAGGATGAAAACGGACTGTATGAGGGCAACTGCTTCAATGAGGATGATCCAGAGAATGCCCGACTGGCTGATGAATATGGCATCGTGATGGGTACCTCGCATCATGAGCCGATGCAACGCTCGCAGCAAGAGTGGATTCGACATAAAAAGAACTATGGCAACGGTGAATGGAACTGGTTGACCAACAAGAATGCCATCAAGCGTTTCTTCCGAGAGGGAATCGAGAATAGCAAGGGTTACGACAAGCTCGTGACCATCGGTATGAGAGGTGACGAAGATCGTCCGATGACCGATGCAGGTAGTAGAGAGGCTAACTTCCGGCTGATGGAACAAATCATTTCGGAACAGCGAAAAATCATAGTTGATGTCACCAGGAAACCAGCCGCCGAGACCCCACAGGTCTGGACACTCTACAGTGAGGTGCTCGATTATTATGACCAGGGACTCAAGGTGCCCGATGATGTCATCGTGATGCTTTGCGATGACAATTTCGGTCATGTGCGCCGACTTCCTGATAGAAAGAAAAATTTCCACAAGGGCGGCTATGGTATGTATTATCATGTAGGCTATTATGGTGCGCCGAGAGCCAGCAAGTGGCTCACCATGTCGCATATCGCCGAGATGTGGGAGCAGTTGCAAGCCACTTATCAACATGGTGTGGATAAACTCTGGATGCTCAATGTCGGTGATATCAAGCCCCATGAGTTTGCCATCGACTTTTTTATGAACATGGCATGGAATCCCGATGCCTTCGATGTCAGCAACCTGGAGCAATATGCACAGGGATTCTGTGCCCAGCAGTTTGGTGATAAAGAGGCGAAAGAGGCTGCTCGTCTCTTGATGAGTTATGGAAGATATGCGTCTAGGGTGCAAGCCGAATTGCTGGATGACAAGACATACAATTTGCAGACGGGAGAGTTTAAGGGCGTACGGGATGAATTCCTGGCCTTGGAGGCACGAGCCCTGCGTCAGTATATCACCCTGGATGAGCCTGCGAAGGATGCCTATCAAGAGTTGGTTCTCTTCCCTATACAGGGCATGGCTAATCTTTATGATATGTATTACTCTTTGGCGATGAACAAGCAACTCTATCGTGAGGGACGTATTGAGGCTAATACATGGGCAGATAGGGTGGAGGAATGTTACAAGAGAGACTCCTTGCTCTGCGACAATTATAATCACCATATCGCCAATGGCAAGTGGAATCACATGATGGATCAAGTGCATATCGGCTATCAAAACTGGCATGCCCCGCAGCATCAAGTTATGCCTATGGTATATCGCATTCAGCAGAGTACCCCTTTTGCCGTTACGCAGCCTAGTACAGGCTACGTGTTTGAGCAAGATGGCGGCATGGTGGTGATGGAGGCAGAGCATCTCTTCTCACTGACACCTGCTGAATCAGAGAAGTCGCAGTGGAGACTCATCCCTGGTTTAGGACGAACGAAGTCGGGTATAGCTCTCTTCCCATATACCCAGCCAACAGCAGGAGCGTATCTTACCTATAAGATGAGATTTAAGACCGATATGGATTCGGTGGATGTACATCTTGTTACCGATGCAGTGATGCCATTTGTGCTGGGCGGTCATTATGTGGCAGTGTCGCTGGATGGTGGCAAGGAAGAGATTGTAGGGCTGAATCAGAATCTGAACTGGGAGCATAAGTACGACTTGATGTATCCTACAGCCGCATCGCGCATCATCGAGAAGAAGGTGAGGATGGCTGTAGGAAACACGGGGAAGGCTGAACATACCTTGAGGCTTCGTCCTATGCAGCCTGGTATTGTATTTGAGAAAATACTCATCAATCTTGGCGGGTATAAACCTACTCATCTAGGAATGCTAGAGAGTCCTTACGTGAGGTGAGGGCGCTCTTCTACCCCTTTTTTTTGCTACTTTTGCAGCGCAAAACAACAAAATAGAAAATAACAAAGAATAAACAATTGATTTTATGAAGAAATATATCTTGTTGGCAGGTATGCTGCTGGGAATAATCTCCACTGTGGATGCAGCCGAACAGTTTGTAAAGTTTGACAAGGCTTCAGCTGATAATGCCCTTCTCTTGACGGGCACGAAGGATACCATCCGCTATAGTCCAACCGACTGGAAGGGAGTGAAGATGGCTGTCGCTAACTTGCGCCATGACTTGCGCAGCGTGACGGGCAGTGAGTATGCTCCCGTCGTGGTAGCTACAGTAGGAAAAAGCGAAATCGCCAAGAAATATCCCAAGCAATCCAAGCTGTTGAAGGGCAAATGGGAGCAATATCTCATCTTCACAGACAAGGGACAACTGGTGATTCTCGGCTCCGACAAGCGTGGCACTATTTATGGTATCTATGAGTTGTCTCGCCAGATAGGTGTGTCGCCTTGGTATTGGATGGCGGATGCGCCTATCGCCCATCATGACCAGCTTTATGTCTTGCCTGGTACTTATACGGATGGAGAACCTAAGGTGAAATACCGTGGCATCTTTATCAATGACGAGTGGCCATCCTTTGGTGGATGGTGCAACAATCTCTTCGGGGGAGTCAACTCCAAGGCTTATAGCCATATCTTCGAACTCTTGCTCCGCCTGAAAGCCAACTATTTCTGGCCTGCCATGTGGGCTACAGCCTTTAATGAGGATGACCCCAAATCACCACAGTTGGCAGATGACATGGGCATCGTGATGGGTACCTCCCACCATGAGCCGATGATGCGAGCACATAAGGAGTATGTGCGTCGCAAGGCTGAGGTGGGTCCATGGGATTATGCACAGAACCCTGATCGCATCGAGAAGTTCTTCTCTGATGGCTTGAAGCGCAACAGCAAGTATGAGAACATCATTACCATCGGTATGCGAGGTGATGGCGATGTGGCGATGGGCAACGGCAAGGACGAGGACAACATCAAGACATTAGGAAAGGTGATTGAGGCTCAGCGTCGCATCATCAAGGATTGCTATGGCAAGCCGGCAAGCTCTGTACCGCAGCTCTGGGCTATTTTTACTGAGGTGCAGCGATACTATGATGCGGGATTCACCGTGCCAGATGACGTAACCCTGCTCTTCTGCGACAACAACTGGGGCTATATCCGCCGCAAGGGTACTGCCGCAGAACGCAAGCGCAAGGGTGGACTGGGCTTGTATTATCACATCGACATGAATGGTGGTCCTTGGAACGACCGCTGGGTGAACACCACAACCATCCCGAAGCTCCGTGAGCAGCTGCATGAGGCATACGCCAGTGGTATCGACCGCATCTGGATTATCAATGTGGGCGACTTGAAGCCGAAGGAGGTGCCTATCGACTTCATCATGGATTATGCATGGAACCCAGATGCGGTGAAACCTGGTGACGAACTACCTTGGCTGGAACGCTTCTCGGCAAGCATCTTCGGCGAGGAATATGCCAAGGAAACAGCCGACTTGATAGCCAAATACAGCAAGTATAATCTCTTGAGAAAGCCTGAGGTTCAGGTGCCAGGCTTGTTTAATGAGCATGAGATGCTGGTGATGTCACAGCGTTGGCAGTCGTTGGTGGAAAGGGCTGAGCTGTTGCGCAAGCAGATGCCTAAGGAGAAGCAGGATGCTTTCTACCAGTTGGTTTATTATCCAGTGGTGGCTAGTGCTGGTGTGGCAGAAATATACAATCTTGCCACCATGGGCGATAGCCTCGGTGTGGAGGTCTTGATGAAGAAAGACCAGCAGTTGAGCGACTATTATAATAATGTGTTGGCAGGAGGCAAGTGGAAAGGCATGATGATGGATAATCACATCGGCTATACCCAATGGTCTATCCCTGACAAGAATCGCAACCCGATGACCTTGGGCATGAAGATAGAGCATCCGTTGAATGTACCTGTTTCCACCACGGAGATTGGCATTCCTGCCTATCAGTACAGCCGAATCAAGGAAGGAAAGAATGCCAAGTGGATATTCTTGCCAGACTTGGGCAGAGGTAAGGGATGCATGGGCATCGACCCTGTGATGGCAGCAAGTGAGCCGGATGGCAAGGGTGCATCACTGGAATACGATTTCGAGCTTTCTTCCGATATGCAGCAGCTTTCCATCGCCCTCGGCATTCTGCCAACCCAGGATGTCTATCCAGCTCGTGGTCTTCGCATCGGCGTGCAGATAGACGACCAGCCCTTGCAGATTGTGGATGCTCGCGCAGGATTTGTGGATACCTTTGCCGAGTACACTCCTCAGAACCTCGCTGTGTCCAAGGTGTTGAAGCCATTGCCTGAGCAGCCTAAACTGGTTTTGAATGGTTGGTGGAAAGGGAAGAAGCAGTTGCGAAGAGATGAAATCTTTGACAACCAGCGCTGGTTGGCTGCTACGTCATCATCTGCTGTCAAGGCTGGTAAGCATACGATTCGTGTCGTGATGATAGACCCTGAGATTGTCTTGGAGCAGGTGGTTATCAATCCAGACAACAGCAGATACAGCTATTTCGGGCAAAACTTGTAGGTGAAATGTCTTAAACATGCTTTTCTGAGGACTTTGAAAGAGTCTTGGAGCATGAAACAAGGTTTTTGGAACATATACCGAAGCCTTGTTTCAATCTATTTTGTAAATTTGCAGCCAAACTGTAAAAATACGTATTTTGGTTTAGAAAAATAATTTTTATATGACACATGTTGAAAGAATAATTGAGATTACGGTATATGTAGGTGTGGAAGTTGCTTACGATGTATATACTGATGTGAAAAAATAAAGAATAATGTTATGAATGCAAATTTTGAAAAAATCCTTAATACAAAACATCTTGTTTTGTCAATGCTTTGGCGTTTGCTATTGACTGTTGTACTTATTTGGATAATTCGGTTTGTAATGGATTTTCCTGCTATGTATCAAGCTGAGACTAATAGAGATGAACTTAAAAAGGAACATTTAATAATAAGGGGATATATCTATGGTGTTAACAATAAGTATAGAACTTTTTATTATTCTTTTGTAATTGCAGGAAAAGAGTATAAAGGTGAATCTTCCTATTATGGTTGGGTAAGTAAGCATGGAGGGTTTCCTGACGATGGAGACTCTGTATTGGTATGTTACAAAAAAAATAATCCTGATATTCATATGCCGCTTGATCTTTTATATTATGAACCAAAGTTTAGTATAAATATGTTGGTAAGAAGAATCTATTTATTAAATGAACAAAAGTAGTCAATCTAGTACAAGCGAAATGTTATTATGAGAAAAATTGTTGTAAAGTTGTATAAAAGGTTTTGTTATTGGTTGTCTGTTTTGTGGCGTGCGTTGTTACTTCTTTTGATTGATGTGGTTATACTGTTTTTATATGATTCGCCTTCGTTCTATCGTGATGAATATGCTCGAGAGGAACTTAAAAAGGAATGCTCCTTGGTTCAAGGAGTTGTCTATGACGTTCATACGGGTAAAGGTAATCATTATATAAATTATTCTTTTAGCATTAAGGGGAAGGAATATAAAGGTGTGTCTCGTTATGGGGCATGGGAACACAAGTATGGTAGGGAACCAGAAGAGGGAGATTCGGTGTCAATATGTTATAAGCAGAATAATCCGGAAATTAATATGTTGCTTGAGTATTTTGATGCTCAACCTCTTTTTATGCACAAGTGGTCGATGATTTTATATCCTAAAATCCGAAAATTTATAAATTTAGATTTTTTGATGTATGATTAATTAGGTAATATGCAGGTAAAGTGAATGTTAATCCAGACAACAACAGATACAGCTATTTCGGGCAAAACTTGTAGGTAAAGATGTAAAAACGGTGTGTTTCTTTTGAAATGCACCGTTTTTTCTTACACCATGGTTGATTTGCCAAAGTATTTGCGACATACAGCAAAGTAAAATGTTGGTTTTATTGCTATCTTTGCACTCAAAAATAGAAACTAATAATTTTAGATAAACAATGAACAATAAGTTTTTGATTGCTTCGGCATTGTGTATGAACTTGGGCGCAACAGTGAATGCGCAGAATCCAATCATACAAACCCAGTTGACCGCCGACCCTGCACCGATGGTGGATGGGGATACCCTCTATGTCTATACCGGACACGATGAGGATGGGGCAGACTTCTTCTGGATGAACGAGTGGCGTGTGTATTCCACCACCGATATGGTAAACTGGACCGACTATGGTTCTCCACTCGACCTCTCTTCCTTCTCTTGGGCGGATGACCGTGCCTGGGCGGCACAAACCATCAAGCGCAATGGTAAATATTACTGGTATATCTGCGCCCACTCCAAGTTGAGTGGTGGTATCGCCATCGGTGTTGCCGTGAGCGATTCGCCTACGGGTCCTTTCAAGGATGCACTCGGCAAACCTCTCTTTGATAATGGTCAGTGGGATAATATCGACCCTACGGTCTGGATAGATGATGATGGGCAGGCATATCTCTATTGGGGCAATCCTCATCTCTATTATGCCAAGTTGAATGACGACATGATTAGCCTGAAGGGCGGAGTGGACCCTAAGGAAGCCATTGATGACAAACGACAGGTGGGCAGAATCCACATGACCGTGGATGGCTTTGGTGCTCCTGACGTGGAGAATCGTGACTCTACCGTGAAATATAAAGATAATTATACCGAGGGTCCTTGGTTCATGAAGCGTGGCAAGAACTATTATATGCTTTATGCTGCAGGTGGAG
>ERZ506970.64-NODE-64-length-34977-cov-9.51031_pt1 | contig 34977 bp, 22 predicted proteins | sample MGYA00512890_ERZ506970 | MGnify/ENA metagenome assembly ERZ506970 | reverse complement strand
CTTTAACATAATAAGTGGTGTAAAGCATACTTACTTGTTAACCTGTCAACTTGTTAACCCGTTAACCTGAAATTCCGCCAACGGGTATGTTATTTGAAATATACGATATATGTCATACGCGCCAAACGTTAGTATCACCCCCAATCGTGCTATATTTTTGCGCTAAGCCCCAACGCATAGCACAAGTTAGGCAAAAGACACACTAATCGTTTCGTATGAAATAAGAAAGACAGACTCCTTTAACAAAATGCGAATACCATATTTTTAACCCCAGCTCTATTTTTATCATCTCAAACTTCTTAATATTCAACACCTTTTGCACAGAATATGTCGTTATCTATGTCCCCTTGTTGTGCTTACACACAATATCCGCAACCTCAGTCAATATACTTTGGCATGTATTACCCATTGGAAGAATTCTTCGTTAACGGGTTAACAAGTAAGTATGCTATTCATCACTCATTATATTAAAGCCAGAATGGCAATAAACTTAAAAAACTTGACAAAAATACCTGTTTACCCGTCAACTTATTAACCCTTTAAGCAAGAATTCCGCCAACGGGGCAAACTATGCTCTTGTGACTTCCGCGGTAAGCGGCAGAATAGTAAAAATAATTTTGAACACCCACTTATTATACTATATAGACTTGTCACTGAACATTATTTTTGTAATTTTGCAACTGAAAACAAAATATCAGATAGCCCCTATGGCACATTTCAATACTCAAGAAGAATTTGAACAAGTAATGCAAAACTGTCGAGACTTGTTTGTAAAAAAACTGCACGACTATGGTACAGCTTGGCGCGTAATGCGTCCTGAAACAATGACCGACCAACTTTTTATTAAAGCTGCACGCATTCGTTCACTGCAAATGAAGGGATGCTCAAAAATAGACGAAGGCATCATCCCCGAATTTATTGGTATTGTTAATTATAGCATCATTGCACTCATACAACTTGAAAAAGGTGTAGCTGATGCTGAAGATTTAAGCATTGACGAAGCTACTAAGCTATATGATAATGAAGCAAAAAGAGCCTTTGACTTAATGTTAAAGAAAAACCATGACTACAACGAAGCATGGCGCTACATGCGCGTAAGTTCGTATGCCGACCTCATCTTTATGAAGTTGTATCGCACCAAGCAAATTGAGTCTCTTCATGGCCAAACGTTAGTAAGCGAAGGCATTGCTGCTAATTATTTAGACATGCTCAACTATGCAGTTTTTGGACTCATCAAATTAACAATTGAAAACGAACCATGCTGTGTAAAGGACTGAGCTACACTTACAAAATAATACATATAATTTGCCGCTTACTGCTTTGCTGCACATTTGTATTTTCAGGTTTTGTAAAAGTGGCCGACCCCATGGGCATGACCCACAAATTACATGCTTATACCGCAGCCGTAGGCTTACAGTTTAGCGACAATTCGTTGTTATTAGAATTTGTTGCAACCGCATTAGGCTCAATTGAATTTGTTTTAGGGGTTTACTTGTTCTTAGGTGCTCATCGACGCTTCACTACTCGAGTGATTACGCTGCTTATGACAGGGTTCACCCTTATCACCATTTGGATTTATGTAAAAGATCCTGTGGCTGATTGCGGTTGTTTTGGCGATGCCATTACTTTAACTAATGCACAAACGTTAGTTAAGAACGTTCTGCTTTTAGCAGCTGCATTAGTTGTGCAATTCTTGCGCATTCCCCACCAACGATTGGTAACAGCACGTAACACTTGGGTTATTTCAATCTATGCTTGGATTTACGCCATTGGCTTAGCTCTCTATTCATTACATTACTTGCCCATTCTCGATTTCTCAGCCTATACCCCAGGTGTCAACATCCGCGCAGCACTAATGGGCGAGGTTGACAACCCAAAGAGTAAAAAACTGGCCAACTTTTACTTAGCCGATGCACGCACTGGTGATGACCGCACATTAGACATTGTAGCCGACACAGGATATACCTTTTTGCTCACAGTTCCATCTACAATAACTGCCGACGATGGTTGTTGTGACCGCATTAACGACTTGTACGACTATTGTCACGACCACCATTATGCATTCTACATGGCTACTTCGTCAACGGGAAAGGACGTGGCTAACTGGATTGACCGCACAGGGGCGGCCTACCCTATATTAATGGCTGAAGACACTGAGTTGAGCACGATGGTGCGTTCAACCCCTGGCCTGATGTTGCTACACAATGGCTTCGTTGTTAACAAATGGAGCAATAATAATTTGCCCGAGGTGGACAACGTGGAAACTGACATTAAACAATGGGGAGTTACACCCTCTTACCATCACCCTCTCACCACACTCGTGCTGTGGTTTGTTATTCCGCTATGCATTATAGTGTTGCTTGACTCTATGTGGATTGGACATAAATTTTATAAACATCATATTTACGTTAAACGTTTTAAACTCAAAAAAATCATGAGAAAGAAAATCGTTGCAGGTAACTGGAAGATGAACAAGAATTTACAGGAAGGTGTTGCTTTGGCTAAAGAACTGAATGAGGTTCTGACTGCTGACAAACCCAACTGTGGTGTTATCATCTGCACTCCTTTCATTCACCTTGCTTCAGTAGCCAACATCATCGACTCTAACATCATTGGCTTGGGTGCTGAAAACTGCGCTGACAAGGTAAGTGGTGCTTACACAGGTGAGGTTTCTGCCGAAATGGTAAAGAGCACAGGTGCTAACTATGTTATCCTTGGCCACAGCGAACGTCGTGCTTACTATCACGAAACTCCCGAAATTTTGAAGGAGAAGGTGAACTTGGCTCTTGCTAACAATCTTGATGTTATCTTCTGCATCGGCGAGGTGCTTGAAGATCGCGAAGCTGGTAAGCAAAACGAAATTGTGAAGGCTCAGCTTGAAGGTTCACTCTTCGACCTTACTGCCGAACAATTCTCACACATCATCTTGGCTTATGAACCCGTTTGGGCTATTGGTACTGGTAAAACAGCTACTGCTGATCAAGCTGAAGAGATGCATGCTTTCATTCGTCAAACCATTGCCGACAAGTTCGGTGCTGAAGCTGCCGAAAATGTTTCTATCCTTTATGGTGGTAGCTGCAAGCCTTCAAATGCCAAGGAGATCTTCTCTAAGGTTAACGTTGATGGTGGCTTGATTGGTGGCGCTGCACTTAAGGCTGCCGACTTCAAGGGCATCATTGATGCTTGGAAGGCTTAATTTGCCCAAACAAGCTTGATTGTAATTTGAATGCGGAACACACGCTATTGTGTATTGGGGTGTTCTGTTAACACGCGTATGTTGTGACTAACACAACACACAAGGGAGGGTGTGTTCCGCATTCATTTTTTGTATTTTATATGCGCTCATGAAATCTATTAAAATTCTCATTGCTCTCTCTTTCTTTGCGCTTCAACTGAACGCACAGAATACTTATACCGAGAAACTACGTCAAAACGAAGCTGGAAAAGGAACGGTGGTGGTTAATCATTCGGCTGAAATAGACCAAGTGGTGAACGGCAAAAAGGCTGTAAAAAAGACAGCCACTAACAATCGTGCCGTTACGTTGCCCATGACTAATGGTAAACCTGTAGCAACCACTACACCTAATGCCGAAAGCCCTAAGAAGAATGTTACTAACACTCCTGCCAACCATGCGGTAGGCAGCAACTCTGCTAATGCTTCGCACAATACTACTCACAACGCAGGCCAAAGCAAAGAGAACAAGAACGTAAATAGTTCACGACAGCACGCTACACGTAATGAAGAGAGGAATGGTAATAGTGGTGGCCATAACGCCTATCACTCATACGTGAACCGAGCACGCCATAAAGCTCGTGGCTACCGCATTTGCATCTTTACGGGAGGTAACTCACGTGCCGACAAGCAAAAAGCTATTAAGATGGGCAATAAATGTCGATCAAAATTTCCTGAGTTGGCATCATATGCAAGTTTTGAGGCTCCACGTTGGGTGATGCATGTGGGCGATTTTAAAACACGTGAGGAAGCGCAAAAATACGTTCGACTGATTCGACGCTCGCACATATCATATGAGGTGCGCATAGTTGCAAGCGAGGTTAACATTCCTTATTAGGACGCAAAAATTGGCTAACAACGGGGTAAAGGGTTAATAGGGTCACGGGTAAGTTTGTCCAAGTTAATAGGGTAACAGGTAAGTTTGCTGGACTTCTTAATTTCTTACCATTCAGGCCTTAGCTGAATAAGTACCATATAACATACTTACCCGTTCACTCGTTAACCCGTTACCTTCCCCCCTAACTCGTTAACCCGTAACCCAAGAAATCAACGTACCCAAAGAGTACACATTTTTAAGTTTAACATTTATGGGAGCACAAATGTGAGTGTTACCCACCGAAAACAATACGATTCCAACTTATGGACAATGATGAAAAGTTGCAACAATTGCAACACCACTATCATGAAATATTAAAACTGTTGGGCGAAGACGCTGAACGTGAAGGTTTAATCAAAACTCCCCTACGCGTGGCTAAAGCTATGCAAACGCTTACGCGAGGTTATGAAATGGACCCACAAGCGGTTCTCAACTCGGCTAAGTTTAAAGAGCCATATAGCCAAATGGTTATTGTGAAGGACATTAAGTTTTACTCTTTGTGCGAACATCATATGTTGCCTTTCTATGGTAAAGTTCATGTAGCATACATCCCTAATGGCTACATAACGGGGCTTTCGAAGTTGGCACGTGTAGTGGACATCTTCTCACATCGCTTGCAGGTGCAAGAGCGCTTTACAAAGCAAATAAAAGATTGCATTAACGAGGCACTCTCGCCATTAGGGGTTATGGTGGTGGTGGAGGCCAAACATATGTGTATGCAAATGCGTGGGGTTGAAAAGGATGACTCTACTACCGTTACGTCTGACTTTTGCGGAGCTTTTAATCAGGAGAAAACTCGCGAGGAGTTTTTACACTTGATTCGCAAATAATCTTTGAAGTTGTCTATACTTTTATATATTTCAAAATTTGCCTCTCTATCTTTTTAAGATGCGCTGCACATCGGCAAAGATAACAAGCATGCTTGATTCTCGGCTATCGGTTTATACCATCTTATAGAAAAAGCAACTCAAAAAAAATGGAATGATTGAATTTCTGAAGAGATATCACTTCAAACTTAATCTTCGTCAGAAAAGTTTAAACAACTTCTATATAGTTCGCTCCTGTTTGGACACATGAAGCTAACTATATTTTTTTCATTCAATATTACACAATAAACGAACGAATCACTCGTTATAACATGATAGAATACATCAGAGGCGTTGTTGATGAGGTTACACCTACTATGGCTATTATTGAAGCCAATGGCGTAGGCTATGGCCTCAGCATTTCGCTCAATACTTACACGGCTATTCAAAATAAAAAAGAGACGCGGCTTTACGTTTACGAGGTCATACGTGAAGATGCCTACTTGCTCTTTGGCTTTGCCACACGTATTGAACGTGACTTGTTTGTTCTCTTACTGAGCGTTTCGGGGGTGGGAGGACAAACTGCGCGCATGATTCTTTCAGCCTTTACACCTGCTGACTTGGCTAACATCGTTCAAACGGAGGATGTACGTTCACTCAAAAGTGTAAAGGGGATTGGTCCAAAAGCTGCTCAACGCATTATTGTGGACTTAAAGGATAAAATGACTGCATTTTTGAATGCTAACAACGCTATCGCAGACAATAATAATGCAATTGTTTCGGCCAAATTGCCTTTGGTTGAAGAGGCTGTGCAGGCGCTTGCTGTGTTAGGCTTTGCACCTGCTCCTACACAAAAGGTTGTGATGCAGATTGTTAAAGATGCTCCCGACACGCCTGTTGAAGATATTATTAAAAAAGCACTAAAGATGTTGTAACGACGCCTTTATGGGCATTTGAATAACATATTTTTGTCTGCTACAAGTATTCAAAAACTGAATCGATTTTATACAAGACGCTTTAATATACGCGTTGGCGAAATTCGTAAACGAGTTAATGGGGTTGTTTGCTAAGTTCTTTTTTAGCTTCCCACTATTTTAACTTTCACATAACAGGTAATGCATAGCTTACTTGTTATCACGTGTACCACTATTTGCGCCAACGGAGTTAATATACATATAAACCATTGAGAAGTACGTTCTACATACTGCTGCTCGCACTGGCCTCTATTAGCATTGGGGTTGGTCAGGCAGCATTTATGCATTTCTATATAGCACCGCAATCAAGCCATAATGTTGCTGCACTTAACACAACAAATAAGGCGCTTACGACTGCGGATAATGACTCTTTGCCTAAAGTAAAGAAAACATCGTTTACCACGCTTGCAGACACAGTAAGTGGGCCTTTTGACTTAAAAAATCCTGATAACTTAAAAACGGAAGCTACCTATGATGACGTCACAGGTGGGTATATGTTGGGGACTAAACTGGGCGATGAATACCTTGACACTCCCTTCTCTTTGTCGTGGCAAGAATATCAAGACCTCATGATGAAGCGGTCTATTGCCAACTATTATCGCACAAAGAATGCAGAGGAGTTTAAAAAGAATGGTAAGGATAAATTTGACTTTACTGACATGCACTTTGACCTTGGACCAATGAATAAGATCTTTGGCCCAGGTGGCGTACGCATTAAAACGCAAGGCTCGGCCGAACTTAAAATTGGTGCTAACACTCGCTTTACTGACAATCCAAGTTTATCAGAACGTAATCGTAAGGTGTTTGGCTTTGACTTTGACGAAAAAATTAACCTGAGCCTCAACGGAAAAGTGGGCGACAAAGTGAACATGGACTTTAACTATAACTCCGAAGCCACATTTGACTTTGATGCCCAAAATCTCAAGTTGCGCTATGAGGGTAAAGAAGATGAAATCATTAAACTTATTGAGGCGGGTAATGTGAGCATGCCCACGAACTCTTCATTAGTGCGTGGTGCTACTTCTTTGTTCGGTGTGCGTACCGATATGCAGTTTGGTAAACTCAAACTTTCAACGGTTGTGGCACAAAAAAAGTCTTCATCATCAAGCGTTAGTACAAAGGGGGGCGCACAATTGCAAAGTTTTGAGTTCTCGGCCGATGCTTATGACGAGAATCGCCACTTTTTCCTTTCACACTACTTTCGCGACCATTATGACGAAAATATGCGCCAATTGCCTAACATTACATCGGGCATTACTATTAAGCGCATCGAAGTTTGGGTTACAAACAAAACTGGGGCTACTACTGACACCCGTAATATTGTAGCCTTTACTGATTTGGCTGAACACGACCACATATCCAACAAACTATGGGTGCCAGGGGGCGAAACCTACCCTACTAACAACGCTAACTCGCTCTATGGCACGCTGAATTCAACTCTTGAATCGGCTCGAAACATTTCAACAGCTACTACTACGCTTGATGGAGCTGGACTGGTGGGTGGAGTGGATTACGAAAAGTTAGAGTCGGCACGTAAACTATCAAGTTCAGAGTATTCTATTAACACTTCGCTCGGCTACATTTCGCTGAAACAGTCATTACAAACTGACCAAGTTCTTGCTGTGGCATATGAATATACCTTTAAGGGACAAACTTACCAAGTGGGCGAATTGTCTTCTGACCGTAAAGACAATAAAGATGTGCTCTTTGTGAAAACGCTTAAGAACACAGCTTGTACGCCACAAATGGGTAACTGGAACTTGATGATGAAGAATGTATATTCGCTGGGTGCTACTTCGGTTCAAAAAGATAAATTTAAACTTGATATTAAATTACTCTCTGACACAGCTGGCGTATACTTAAGTTATATTCCTGAACCTGGACTGAAGGACAAAAAAATTCTGCAATTGGTGGGGCTTGACCGATTAGACAATAATAACAAAATTGGAGCTAATGGTATATTCGACTTTGTTGAAGGGTATACAATTGATGCTTCAAGCGGTCGTATTTTCTTCCCCGTTGTTGAACCTTTTGGCTCGTCGTTAGCTAAAGCAATTGGCAACACTGATGTGGCCAATAAGTACATATTCCAGGAGTTATATGATTCGATACGTACCGTTGCTAAACAAATTGCTGAAAAGAATAAATTCATGATTACGGGGCAATATAAAGCTACACGTAATGATGAAATTCAATTGGGTGCCATGAACATTCCTCGTGGATCGGTGGTGGTTACAGCTGGTGGACAAACTCTTACTGAGGGGTCTGACTACACGGTTGACTACTATTCGGGTGTGGTGCATATTTTAAATAAGAGCATTTTAGACGCTGGAACAAACGTCAATGTAAGTCTTGAAAGTAACTCTGACTATGGCATGCAACGCAAAACTATGTTTGGCATGAACTTTCAATATGACTTTAGCAAAGACTTCCAAATGGGGGGTACGTTCATGCACTTAGGCGAAAAGCCGCTGACTACAAAGGTGTCAATGGGTGCAGAACCCTTGAACAACACGCTTTGGGGACTTAACCTGTCATGGAAGAAACAAAGTCAACGTATTACTGACTGGTTAAATAAGTTACCTCTTATTCATTGCACTGCCCCTTCGAGCATTAATTTCACAGCTGAATTTGCACAACTTGTGGCAGGCAAAAGCCAAGGGGCGCAAGGAAATGCTTCGTACATTGATGACTTCGAAAACTCTAAGAGCGAAATTGATATTTCAAATCCTAAGGAATGGAGTTTGTCAAGTGTTCCATCTATGTTTAATGAGTCGAAGTTAACCAACGATGTGCGTTATGGCTACAATCGTGCCTTGTTGGCTTGGTATTATATTGACCCCCTCTTTACACGTCGTTCATCAAGCCTTACTCCAAGCCACATTAAGAATGACTTGAACCAGCTCTCGGACCCCGATGTGCGCGAGGTGTACAAAAGCGAACTCTTCCCTAACAAGAGTGTGAACATGCAAGAGTCGAATACGCTTAATGTGCTGAATTTGGCCTTCTACCCTAACGAACGTGGCCCTTATAACCTTGATCCTTCACTTGATCAAGATGGACACTTGCTCAATCCTAAGCAAAGATGGGGCGGAATGATGCGTAAGCTTGAAACTTCAGACTTTGAAGCGGCTAACATCGAATATATTGAATTTTGGATGCTTGACCCATTTATTAAAGCACGGGATGCTGGCTCTACATTCAGCGGCGACCTATACTTTAACTTGGGCGAAATTAGTGAGGATGTTTTGAAGGATGGTAAAAAATTCTACGAAAGCGGATTGCCCGTTGATGGTGACCCTTCACAATACACCGAAACTATATGGGGACGTGTGCCTACACAAAACACGGTTACCTATGCCTTTAACACAGCCAGCGGCTCACGTGCTAAGCAGGATGTTGGACTGAATGGCCTAAGTTCGGAGGAAGAAAAGGCTTACCCTGCTTACGCGGCTTTTCTCTCAGCCATACAAAGTAAAGTGCGTCCCGCTGTTTATGATAGCATTTTACTTGCTCCTTCTGCCGACAAATATCACTACTATCGTGGCTCTGACTATGACCGCGAGAATCGTTCTATTCTTGATCGTTACAAATACATCAATAACCCTAATGGTAACTCGGTTGATGCTGATAATTCACCTGAAAAGTATAGTACGGCTTATAAAACTCAACCTGATGTGGAGGATATTAACCAGGACTTCACACTTAATGAGTATGAAAAGTACTATCAATACCACGTGCGTATTGATGAGGGGGCTATGCAGGTAGGACAAAACTATATCGTCGATAAACGAGTAGCGAATCAAAAAACTCGCGATGGTAAAACACGCGAATATACGTGGTACCAATTCCGCATTCCTGTTGACCAATACGAAAAGCGTGAAGGGGGTATCTCTGATTTTTCGTCTATCCGATTCATGCGTATGTTCTTGACGGGATTTGATAAGCCTGTTGTGCTGCGTTTTGCCACTCTTAACTTGGTGCATGGCGAATGGCGATCATATGAACAAGCCCTATACCAAGGCAAAGCTCCTGAAGTGAGTGGTACGCTTGAAGTGAGTGCTGTTAACTTTGAGGAGAATAATGCGAAGGAGCCAGTTAACTACATTATGCCTCCTGGCATTAGCCGTGTGGTGGACCCTGGCCAAACTCAAATTTTGCAAAACAACGAACAAGCTTTGTCGCTCACCATTAAGCAACTATCAAGCGGAGATGCGCGTGCGGTATACAAAAACACGTCGCTTGACTTAAGGCGTTACAAGCATTTGCAAATGTTTGCTCATGCTAACTCACTTATTGGCGAACAGGCGGTAGAGGATGGACAAACATCTTTATTTATTCGTTTGGGGTCGGACTATAAAAGCAACTTCTACGAATATGAAATTCCGCTAAAGATTACACCCGCTAATAAATATGCCGACAATACGGCTAACGCACGAATTGTGTGGCCTGAAGACAATATGCTTGATATTGACCTTAGCCTACTAACTGATACTAAAAAGAATCGTAATCGTCAGAAGGCTTTGGGGACGGCCTCGTACGCACAACTCTATTCTGAATACGACCCAGCTCGACCTGCTAACAAGGTGAGCGTAATGGGTAACCCTTCATTGGGCGAAGTACGCACTATTATGATTGGTGTGCGTAATAATTCACGCAGCATTCAAAATGTTGAGGTATGGGCCAACGAGTTGCGACTCCAACAATTTACTAACAAAGGGGGCTGGGCAGCTCAGTCACAGTTGAACATTCAACTGTCTGACTTGGCTACGGTGAACCTTACTGGCCACATCGAAACGGAGGGCTTTGGCGGATTAGAGGAAACTGTGAGCCAACGACGTGACGACAACTTGTATGAATACTCGGTTACAACGAATGTGAATGCCGGCAAGCTCTTGCCCGAGAAGGCTAAATTGAATGCACCTATATATTATTCATATGCCAAACAACGCACCTCGCCTCGATACAATCCGCTTGACACCGATATGGAGTTAAAAGATGCGTTAGATGCTTTGCCTGAAAAATCACAAAAGGATTCGCTTAGAAATATTGCCGAAAAGGTGGTCATTAATAAGAACTTTAGCATTTCAGGCGCACGTCTTAATATTGCTACAAAAGCGCATCCTATGCCTTATGACCCTGCGAACTTTACATTCGGCTATGCTTATTCAACCCGTAACACTACGGGGGAAACTACTGCTTGGGAAAAGGATCAAAACTGGAAGTACTCTTTTAACTATAATTGGGCTCCTAACCTAAAGGCTTTTGAACCCTTTAAAAAGTCTAAGAGCAAGTCTAAATGGTTCCGTATCTTAAAGGATCAGAGCTTTAACTTCCTACCGCAAAACGTTGGGTTTAACTCTGACATCAATCGCTCTTACTACGAATTGCAGGAGCGTGACATGGAAAACCTTAACAATCAATCGTTGCCCTTGACTTGGTCGAGCGACTTTTTGTGGAACCGTTCATTCCAACTCCGTTGGGACTTAACAAAGAACATCCACGCTAACTTTACATCGGGCACAAATGCTGAAATTGAGCAACCTTATACGGCGGTTAACAAAGATCTCTACCCCGACCGCTACTCTGCATGGAAAGACTCTGTGTGGCATAGCATCAAGCAATTAGGACGTCCTTTATCCTATCAGCAAAACTTCGACTTTTCGTGGAAGTTGCCGCTTAACAAGCTTCCTCTGTTTGATTGGCTAACAGCTGACGTTTCCTATAATGCTACCTATAATTGGGCTCGTGGTTCTGAGTTACAAGATGGTTCAACTTTGGGTAACACCATCAGCAACTCTCGCAACATAACTGGTAACGGGCGCTTGAACTTTGAAACTCTTTACAACCATTCTAAATTTTTGAAGCAGGTGAATAAAAAATATTCGCAAACGCCCAAAAACAAAGCAAAGCAGGATGAACAAAAAAAGAATTTCAAAAAGGAACTGACACTAAAGGCCGACACTACTCAAACCTTGCAACACAACCAACGCTCTAAGCATTTGCGCGTAACGGCCTTACGCACTGATGGTTCACGTTACCCCTTGCGTTTTAAGGTGTTAGATAATAACAAAATTGAAATTCTATCAAAAGATACTGCACGCATTAAGGTTACTGTTACTCCGAAAAAACGTAAGGAGGATCAAGGATGGTACAAAGCTTTGCAAATGGGTACACGATTTTTGATGATGGTACGTAATGTCAGCATTAATTACACCAATCGGTTTAACCTAAATGTGCCTGGTTTCTTACCTAACGTGGGTGATGTTTTTGGACAAGGCAAAAATACTGGCATGCTTTCGCCTGGACTCGACTTCGCATTCGGAACTACTAACGAGGGGTATGTGCGTAAAGCGGCAGAACGTGGGTGGCTCTTAATGGCTGATAGTGTCACAACTCCTGCTACATCTGCCCTTAACGAATCTCTGCAATTGCGAGCTACGCTTGAACCCTTACGTGATGTAAAAATTGACCTCAACGCCTCACACAACACAACTCGCAACCGCAGCATACAATTTATGTTTGATGGTATGCCCACAACGCAAACGGGTTCTTTCTCTATGACTACTATCTCAATTGGTTCGGCCTTTGAGAAAACGGGATCGCCCGACAAGGGGTATAAGAGCAAGACCTTTAATAAGTTTGTTAATTCCCTTGCCAGCTATCAGCAGCAAGTGGAGGGCTTGTATGCTGGCGCTCACTACCCCACTGGGTCAACCTTAGCTGGCGAAAAATTCGATCCTGCCAACGGAACGGTGAGTTCCTACTCGCCCGAAGTGATGATTCCCGCATTTTTGAATGCATACACAATGGGCGGTTCAGGTTTGGACATTTTCCCTTCAATACTAAAAATGCTTCCTAACTGGAGTATTAGCTATGGTGGTTTAGCCAAATTGCCTAAGATGAAGAAAGTGTTCAAGAGTTTTAACTTAAACCACTCTTACAAAAGTGTTTACTCTATAGGCTCTTATAACACATACACTAGTTACATGGAATACATGAATGGTTTTGGCTTCATCAATGATGTTGCTTCAGGTAACCCCATTCCAAGTTGTATGTACGATGTTTCGACCGTTAGCATCAACGAAAGTTTTTCACCTCTCATTGGTGTTGATATGACTTTTCAAAATAACCTTACGGCTAAGGTCGAAATGCGCAAGACACGTGTATTAATGCTCAGCATGACGTCACAGCAATTGTCTGAAACACGGTCAAACGACTTTGTTATTGGCTTAGGGTACAAAATTGCCGATTTAAACCTCTTTGCCCCTAAAAAGACGGTACGAAGTAAAAAGGCCAGTAGCGGAACGAATAAGTCAACACAAACTAATAGTCGAGGCTTTGCCAACGACTTAAATCTGCGCCTTGATTTTACGCTACGCAATCAAAGTGCATTGAATCGCGACATTCTGACCCAACTGACGCAAGCCACAAGTGGTAATAAGGCGGTGCAAGTGTCATTCTCAGCCGACTATGCACTAAGCAAATTCCTAACGCTAACGGCTTATTATGATCGACAGATGAATAAACCGCTACTTACATCAAGCTCTTATCCTGTCACCACACAAGACTTTGGTGTGAGCATTAAGTTTATTCTTAATCGTTAGTGCCTTCGTACATGTAAAATAGACACATTAGTAAGGAGAGAAAATGCATGTGATATCTTTTACTAATTCATAGCATACCAAAGGGCAAACTACAATTAATATGTAATAAAACATTGACATTGTAGTTTGCCTCACACACACTCTCTCTTCTAATAACAAACCAATTATAGTTGAAAATGAAAATATTTCGATTCTTAATACACAATAATAGTCAAGATGAAACGTTATATGATGATGTTGATGTAGTTTCTATTCCTGATACTGCATTACTCATACAAAAGCGTCCCTTCTTCATTCCCGACTTTGCATCACGATGCATGGTGCAACTGTGTGCTTGCATTCGCATTAATCGTTTAGGACGTAGCATTCATGCACAATTTGCTAATCGATATTATGATGCCGATAATATGACAATTAGTGCTCACTTCGTGGCACGTGATTTGCTCGCTCAAATGCAAAATGAAGCTCGCCCATGGGATTTGGCTTTGGGATTTGACGATTCCGTTGTGGTGCCTGAAAAGGCGATACACACCCCTAACAACATAACAGATGCTACTTTGTGCATTAATCAACAAACATTCTCAACCACTTTTAATAAGCAGCAGTTGGCACAAGTGTTTGACAAACAGGTGGCTCGCATCAGCGAATTTTATACTATGCGTCAAGGCGATTTGTTGCTTTTACCACTACCCATTGAAGAAGTGCAGGTTCACATCGATGACTTCATTACGCTACAATTAAACAATAGTGACGTTGTAAGCTTTTATGTAAAGTAAGGCTACTATATGATTGAAAATCGTAAAATCGAAACAAGTATTTTGGTCATTTCGCGTTTTCTTCCAGTTCTTTCAACTATATTTGCACTACATTGGCAATAAGGGGAGGTGGGATATATTAATTACCATCACTCTAAATTGTTTCTTTAAAGGGGTACACTTTACTATTTGCCATCTCGCACCATGCTATTAAAAGCTGAGTTAAACGAGATTTTGCTACTCTATCGAAAACATGCCATTTATTCTCTCGAATTAAATGCATAAAAAATAGCTAATTTATTGAACCCGACTTGACTCTGCATTCGCCCTTCCTTTCACACTCTATGAAGATATCACCTTTCCTACTCTCATTTGCACTAGCAAATTACTTACAAGCACAAGACTTACACAAAGTTGAACAATTCAACTTAGGACATCTTTTGCCATCTGATTCTGTTAGTTTTCACATAGAATATCCTGAATACGAACGCTTATCTCGCAAAGCGGTCGAAGATTTGCGTAATAGTGGATTTGAAGCTTCAAAACAAGTAAAGTTTAACATCAATCGTGGCATTAGTCGCGGAGAAACGATTGTTGACGTGTCATATACGCCTGTGGTAAAACGCGGAGGTGCTTGGTACGTCATTAAGCAATATGAGCTTAAGCATACTATTCACGACCATGGTATAAAGTCCAACATGCGCCCCATCGTGAGGGCTGCATATGCCACGGCAAAAGCCTCTCGATATGCTGAAAATTCAGTATTGGCTACAGGTAAATGGGTGAAAATAAGAGTGAGTAAAGAAGGCATTTACCAAATAACTGATGCTGAACTAAAGAAAGCTGGGTTTAGTAATCCATCAAAAGTCAAGCTCTATGGCTATGGTGGAAGGCTCATCAATGAGAACTTTACTTTCACTGGCAAGAATGCACTTATTGATGACTTAAACGAAGTCCCTCTCTATCGTCGTGAAGGCTCCCTATTATTCTATGCTGAAGGGTTGATAACATGGAATAGTAACACAAAGTTTACACGCAATACTTTTTCAAACTATAGCTACTATTTCCTAACTGAGGCTGAAGACGACACGCTTCCCGCCACATGGCAAATTGCTGAAGCTACTTCTGCTGAAAATGCCAAAGAGGTGACTGCTGTGACTTATCATGCCGTCATTGACAACGAAGCTTTCACTTGGTATAATGGCGGTCGTAAATTCTTTGATGATAACGAATTGAAAGGAGGACACACCTTTAAACTCAGCTTGCCTGGAAATACTGGTGATGAGTGTCAAATTTCCTATGACCTTTCGGGGCTTCCACAAGGGGCAAGCACACCTTTTGTCATCTATCAAGCTAACAACGAGTCGCAAACATTGGCAAGTGGTTACTTTTCTAAAATAAGTGATGGCGAAAGTGCACGAGGCTATACTGGCTCGTTTAAAATAACGATAGGTGATGAAGCCCGATTTGTGGTAAAAACAGAAGTAAAAGGGCGTTTAAATTATCTATACGCCACCTACAAGCGCCAACTCACGCCCCAATGTTCAAATGCATTCACTACCGACCAAGTAGGTCAGTTACTATTAAAAGTTGAAGGGGCTGATAGTAATACACGCATATGGAAATTAGGCGATGCACAAAGCACGGTTTCTGAATTAAACGGCACCTTGTCAGGCAACACCTATACAGCTTTTACTAATGATGCTACCGATCGCTATATAGTGGTTGACATAGCTGCCAACTATGATAGCCCTACTTTTGTAGGAACAATTGAGAATCAAAACCTACATGCAGATCAGGACATTGACTATGTTATAATTGTGCCTGCTTCGGGCAAGTTAGTTGCACAAGCCGAACGTTTGGCACAAGCCCATCGTGAGAAGAATGGACTACGTGTAAAAGTGGTACGTGCAGACCAACTATACAATGAATTCTCATCAGGAACGCCCGATGCTTCTGCCTATAGGCGCTACATAAAGATGCTTTACGACAAAGCAAGCGACACGCAAAATGCGCCACGATATTTGCTCTTGTTTGGTGAATGTCGTTATGATAACCGCATGATAACTGATGCTTATAAAAATCAATCCCCCGATGACTACCTATTGGCTTATGAGCGTAGCGAAGAAGAAAAAAAGACGGGGGAATATCGTCTCGGCACACTCTATGACTATGTAACTGACGATTATTATGGTCTGCTCGATGATGGTGAGGGCAGTAATGTAACTACCGAAAAAATTGACTTAGGCATAGGACGTTTTCTGTGTAAAGATGAAACTCAAGCAACATGGTTAGTTGACCAAGCTCTACGCTATGGACAAAATTCTCAAGTGGGAGTTTGGAAGAATCGTATGTGGGCAGTAGGAGATGCAGGTAATAACAATCTACACATGAATGATGCCCAAAACGTATCGAACCAAGTAGCATTGTCGGCCAACGAAGGCTTTATGCTTCGTCGCATCTATCTTGATGCCTACCCCGTTGTAAGCGAAGCCAAAGGAAAAACCATCCCGTTGGCAAACACCAAACTGAAAACCGCTATGCAACAAGGTGCATTGGTGTTCAACTACAATGGTCACGGACGTCCAGAACGATTGTCTAACTACTTTTTGCTCGACAAGAGTGAAATGGAAACAAACGAAAGTACGTCTATGCCACTATGGATTTTTGCTTCATGCGAAATTACTCCTTATGATGATGCTACCGATGACTTAGGACGTAGCGCTATCTTTAACCAAAATGGTGGAGCAATGGGTGTTATATGTGCCTCACGTTCAGTGTATGCTAACTACAATAGTTCACTCAATAAAGGACTTGTGAAATATCTCTTTGCCAAGGATGCCGACAACAAACGCTATTGCATAGGTGATGCCATGCGCTTGGCTAAAGTTGAACTGCTCACATCTAGTTCAAACGGCAATACCATCGGGTCAGATCCTACTATGAACAAAATGAAGTATGTGTTCTTGGGAGACCCTGCTCTGAACCTTGCATATGCAGATACTGGCATCGCTATTGACCAAATAGATGGCAATAACTTGCAGAGCACATCAATCAGCAACCTTGATGTAGGTCGTACCATACGCTTTTCAGGACACATCTACGATAGTTCAGCTGGTTCTGACAAAACAGATGAAACCTTTAATGGCACATTATATGCAACAATCTTTGCTCCACAACAAACCATTACTTGTCATGGAACAGGTAATGACTCTGCCTCACCACTACAATTCACAGACTACACACAAAGTCTATTTGAAGGCAATGTGCAAGTAAAGGATGGGCGTTTTGACATAGATTTTGTCATTCCGCGTGGTGCGACACTATCAAATTCACCATCACTACTCTCTCTTTATGCCGTAAGCAACGACAAAAAGCGCGAATATAATGGAAAATTCAATCGTTTTTGCTTCAACCGCAGTTCTAATCCAGAGGTAGCAGACACCTTAGGGCCAAAGGTACATATGTATTTTAACACGCCTGATTTTCCTGATGGAGGCACCATTTCACAAAAGTCAATACTTTACGCCACCATTGCCGATTCTTCAGGCATATCTGTCATGACGGGTAACATGGGACATAATATGGATCTATGGTTTGACAACGACCAAAGTACTTTAAAAACAGTGAGTGATTACTTTTCGCTCTCAGATGGTAAATATAACGAAGGACTTCTTCAATATGAAATGCCTTTGTTAACACCAGGTAAGCATAAAGTTTCGCTGCGTGTGTGGGATGTTTTCGACAACCACACGCTATCCGTACTCACGTTTAAAGTTAGCGAACAGCCCATTTCTACCTTTGATGTTTCAGCAACGAACTCTACGCCCACATCATCTACTCAATTTATTACAACCTTTGCCGAACGCGTTAACCCACAAGAAAGCACCAACGTTATAACCGAAGTCTTTAACACCGCAGGTATGCGTGTATGGCATCAAAGCACTCAAGTTGACGCAGGAGGGCAATACGCTACATTCACTTGGCAACTTACTGATTATGCTGGAAACCATCTGCCATCGGGCGTATACTTTTACAGAAGCAAGGTTGCTAACAAATACACATCGACAAAAAAACTCATTATTAAATAAAAAGATGAATTGGACAAAAGTAAAAAGGAGTTTTTACCATTGCCTTTATTCTTCCAACCAATCATCCAACACATACAACATAAGAAAATGCAACATCGCCAATCACATATTCAATGCCAAACGAGAACTTCTAACAAGCTATGGCTTGCAAGCGGAACATTGCTGCTTGCAGCCTTTACAAGTTCACAAACAGTCATGGCCGATGATGAAGTACGCGACCAATTCAACCCTGTGCGCACAGCCGTTAATTCACAAAGCATTGCTCCTGATGCCCGCGCAGGTGGTATAGGCGACGTTGGTGCAGCTACTGACCCAGATGTACACTCACAATATTGGAATCCAGCCAAATATCCCTTTACCATATCACGTGCAGGATTTGCTATTAACTACACACCTTGGTTGCGCAAACTCACCACGGGTATTGCTCTACTCAACGCCACAGGATATGTACGCCTCGGTGACTACCAAGCACTAAGTGCATCTGTACGCTATTTCACATTGGGCGAAGTTGATGCTAGCAAAGGCATTACCGTTAAGCCATATGAAATGAGTGTTGATGCTGCCTATTCACGTATGTTGAGTGAAAAATTTTCAGCTGCAGTAGCGTTGCGCTACATGTACTCTGACATTACTGGCCACTATGACGACAATACGAGCGCAGGTTCTGCTTTTGCAGCCGACATAGCCCTTTATTATAACACTTACCTCATGATGGGACAGCGAGAGTGTCAATTAGCATGGGGATTGAACATTAATAACATAGGCAGCAAAATCTCGTATGGCGATGATCGTTCCTACTTTATTCCCACCAATTTGCGCTTGGGATTAAGCTACATGATTCCTCTTAACGAGTACAACCGCATTAGCTTTGCTGCTGATGTGAATAAACTATTAGTACCCTCAATGCCTTTACAAAAAGCCGATGAACTTGATGAGGACTATCAAGAGCGCCTTGACCGCGAGTACTATAACAAATCGTCTATAAGTGGTATATTCAGTTCTTTTGGTGACTCTGAACGCGGCTTTAAGGGTGAAATGGAAGAGTTACAATGGAGTATAGGTGCTGAATACACTTACAATGACAAATTCACCTTACGTGCAGGTTATCATCATGAAAGCAAAATGCAAGGTAATCGCAAATATGCAACAGTTGGTGCAGGTTTCCGCATGAACGTCATGTCTATTGATGCAGGCTACGTTATAGCTACTTCAGCTTCTAACCCTCTCGACCAAACACTACGTGTGTCACTCGCATTTGACATGGATGGCATTCGTGACTTATTTGGCAAACGACGTTAAATCCACTTACATTAAATCAACGTAACAACATAAAATTCGATGAAAATTAGAGTTGGAATGGGATACGATGTTCATCGTCTTGTGCCCAATCGCCATTTATTTTTAGGTGGCATTAAAATAGAGCATACTTTAGGATTATTGGGACATAGTGACGCAGATGTATTAATCCACGCTATATGTGATGCTATGCTTGGGGCTGCCAATATGCGCGACATTGGTTATCACTTTCCCGATACATCAGATCAATTTGAGGGTATTGACAGTAAGATTTTGCTGAGACGCACCACAGAGCTTTTAGCAGAAAAGGGATGGAATGTAGGAAATGTTGATGCTACTATCTGTGCCGAGCATCCTAAACTCAATCCTCATATACCTGCAATGAAAGCTTGCTTAGCTCCTCTCATGAACGTTACGCAAGAGGATGTTAGCATAAAAGCAACCACCACTGAAAAGTTAGGATTTACTGGACGCGAAGAGGGTATCTCTGCCTATGCTGTTGTTCTCATAGAGAAGATGAATTAAATAAGTAGATTGAGAGACTTCTGCAGCTCTATTTATTACCATATAATACATACCAACTGGTATGCATAGGATGTGCATTCAATAATGAATGTGCATCCTATAAAAATACCTCTTTTTGTATGTTCATATATAACCTTAATCTATACTCTATTCCTTCAAGAATCATTGACATTACAAAAAGATATTGTATATACCTTACGAATGCTATGCAATAAAGAACATTCACCTCTTATTCATAAGCCACTTATACATTACATTGTGTTTGTTAACAAATTTATAAGCTCTTAAACTATATGTTTGAAACTATTTATTTTAGATAAAAAGACTACTTTTTTTTTACAAAATAATATTTTTTCTTACGAAAAACATGTTTCCTCTAATAAAATACATATATTTGCAGCAGAAACAAAAAAAATTACTCAGCAAGCCTTGTTAATCGCATAAAAATAATATTTTGAAACTTACTATAATGTTAACAATAATCTTAATCAATGAAAAATAGAAGATACTTTTTTATTTGTAATGTATTCACATTTATAATATCGTGTCTAAGTACATTGCTATCGTTGGCTTCGTGCCAGCAACTAACACTTGAGGATGAAGATGAACAAGAAAATGGGAAATTTTCTTCTGTTCGCATCTACCCACGTGCGGCTCTATCTGGTGACGATGTGTACCCACTTCACATTTATGCCTTTGCAACAAACGGCAGTTTGTGCGCAAGTCAAGTCGTTACATCAGCTAACGATAAGGTTAGTTTACAATTACCACGTACAAGTGAATTACGTGTAGTAGCCGTTGCTGCTAACGAAAATGTGTTTAATTTGCCCGAAAATTCCGTAGCAAGTGCACAAATAACCGCTAAAGCACCTTTATTAGCAGACGATGCATCAGACTTTGCTCAACAAATTGCAAAGGGATATGTTACGTCACACCCTCTACAAATGGCATTTGCCGACATTACGCCCACTGCAGCTACTGCTACCCTTAGTTTGCAAATGCACTATCAAATGGCTCATTTACAGATTGCACTCAATAATATACCCGATGTATGTACGTCTGCTTATGTCACTATGGCATCTCCACATGAAAGTATTAGCTTAGGAGGAGAATGGAATGGTAGTAAAAAAGCAACCATACCTTTAGTACGTGATGATGGCACTCAACAATGGAAGTCGGGGGATGTATATGTCTTTCCAACTACTGGCAATGCCACCAATTTTACGATTGTTTATAATGATGCACAAGGTGAACGTTTTGCACAAGTTTGCTACCAAGCTCCATTAAATGCAAGTACACCTTATCAGTTAAATGGAACCTTGTCAGCTGATGGCTTATTGAGCGCTACGGGTAGTGTTACGGCTGCTAAATGGGGCGAGCCACAATCGTTACAATTCACCTTTACAGCCGATGTTACAACTACAATTGAAAAGAAAGATGATGGTGAAACGCCAAAAACTGATGATGATGAAGATACATCATACAAGGTTACATCTATTCCAGCAGTAGGATCATTATGGCAAGGACATATAGTGGCTGCAGTAAAAAAATATAATGACAATTCGGCTGATTTGTTACTCGTTTCTCTTGACGATTTTTCAAATGTTACATCCGCCCTACATGCAACGACCCCTCAAATGGCATCAGAATTGGCACAGACGTATAGTGAGCATGATTTAGCTAATTGGCGTATCCCCACCGATGAAGAGGCGCGCCAACTGCGTGAAGCCTACATTTCTGCTACTGGTGACTTTGACTCTTGCTTACAGCAAGCACAAGGCGCTGCTATTGTACTAACCGATGACAAAGGTAACAACATTCGTTATCTTTGTGCTGACGCACAACACACTTATAGTTTCAAGGTGGGTACAAGTTACAATGCTATTAAAAATGCAGGAGCAAGCATCAAGAATTATCACTTGCGGCTCGTGAAAACAATTAAAGTAAACAAATCAATTAACTAACTAAAAATTAAACACATGAAAAAGTTTTATGTCATTTTGACTTCTCTGTCAATTCTCATTTTCTGTGCTTGTTCATCAGACACAGAGGACCTTAAGCAACAAACTATTGTTCCTGTTGAGGTAACACTTAATGGTCTGGATATAGCAGTTCAACCCGATGCTTTCTCTTCACAACGTAACATGCGAGCCACGGCTTCAGAAGTTGGTGTTACGCGTATTGCCTTTAAGGTATATGATAGTAATGGTAAAGAGGTGTACAAAGAAGAAAAATATTCAGGAACAGATGAAGACTTTGATCACGTAAAAATGCCTTTACACGTTGGCAAGTACACCTTCGTCGCTGTAGCGCACAAAGCACGTATCACAGAGTCAAGTGTAGCTAACATTACATCGGCTACAGAAGCGTCACTACCTGAACTTTATATTCCATCTGTTACATACGCTACGAAAATGGATGTGGAGGTAAAAGGCAATACATCACAAAGCGTCACGATGAATTTTGGCAAACGCATTACCGCCACATTTAGGCTTGCTGTAACAGATACTTATCCTGACGATGTTGAAAAGATCCAAATAACTTCCGATTCTACAAAGGACGCTGCTAAAACACCATATGCGTTCAACCCCACAACGGGATTAGCACCGACCGAACTATCTTACACCGTAGAATTCCTACGATCAAATGCTCAAAGCAATAATTTTACGGGAAAAAAACAAAGCCTAGTAGTATTTCTTACTGCAGAAGAGCAAACAGCGGATATCTTGATTAATATGTTGAATGCAAAGAATGAAGTGCTTTACACACGCACGTTGCATAATGTACCCTTACGTCAGCATGGCACAACAACAGCCACAGGTACATTTTTCACCTCGTCTGTAACAGGTGATTTTACCTTTGATAATACTAACGATCCCGAAGTGAATATTCCGCTAAAAGAATAATTGCGCAATCAAGAAAACTACCATAGCCGATTTCAGTAATCTTTATACCTAATTAAGGTAGATACCAATAAGTGTAAGCATCCCGTTTATTGACAACGCATTTGTCAATAAACGGGATGTCTATATATGCTCTAGCTTTTCTGCGCTCGGTTTGCACTTTCTTTTAATAAGATAGGCGGCACCTCGGCAATAAAAATAAAAGACTTTCAGCCTTTTATTTTGTATTGCGCTCGGTTTGCACTATCTTTGCACATTGGCAATCAAAATGCCACAAAAAATAGCATTAATAGCAAACAACAAATACAATAATATTATATGATTACCGTTTCAAACTTAGCCATTCAGTTTGGCAAGCGCATCCTTTATCAAGACGTTAACATGAAGTTTACCAATGGCAACATCTATGGAATTATAGGTGCCAATGGTGCAGGCAAATCAACTTTGCTTAAAGCCATCTCTGGCGAACTTGAGCCAAACAAAGGTAAAGTTGAAATGGGGCCTGGTGAACGACTTTCGGTGCTCAGTCAGGATCACTTTAAATATGATGAGTTCACCGTTCTTGACACCGTACTGATGGGACATACCACCATGTGGCAAGTAATGCAAGAACGTAACGAACTTTACTCTAAGGCTGATTTCTCTGATGAAGATGGCATTAAGGTAGCTGAGCTTGAAGACAAATTTGCCCAAATGGGAGGATACACAGCCGAAAACGATGCCGCCACCTTATTGAGCGGATTGGGCATTAAGGAAAAGCTACACGGCAAACTCATGGGCGAACTTAGTGGTAAAGAAAAAGTACGCGTCATGTTGGCTCAAGCCTTGTTTGGTGAACCAGACAACTTGTTACTTGATGAGCCTACCAATGACCTTGACCTTGAAACGGTTGAGTGGCTCGAAGAGTATTTAGGTAACTTTGAACACACTGTGCTCGTAGTTAGCCACGACCGTCACTTCCTTGACCAAGTGTGTACACACACAGTCGACATCGACTTTGGCAAAGTTACGCTCTTCTCAGGAAACTACTCTTTCTGGTATGAATCTTCACAACTTGCTTTACGTCAAGCACAAAATCAAAAACAGAAAGCTGAAGAGAAGAAAAAAGAGTTGGAAGAGTTCATTCGACGCTTCTCAGCCAACGTGGCCAAGAGTAAGCAAACTACAAGCCGTAAAAAGATGCTTGAAAAACTTAATGTGGAAGAAATTAAGCCCTCTACACGTAAGTATCCTGGCATCATCTTTCAAATGGATCGCGAGCCTGGCAACCAAATTCTTGAAGTTAAAGACCTCAAGGCAACACTTGATGATGGCACTGTGCTCTTTGATCGCCTAAACTTCACCGTTGAGAAAGGCGAGAAAATTGTATTTCTTAGCCATGACCCACGTGCCATGACAGCACTCTTTGAAATCATTAACGGCAATGCCAAACCTGCTGCAGGAAGCTTTAAGTGGGGTGTAACTATCACCACTGCCTACCTTCCACTTGACAACACATCCTTCTTTAACACCGACATGGACATGCTTACATGGCTAAGTCAATATGGTGAAGGTAATGACGTTTACTTTAAAGCTTTCCTTGGACGAATGCTCTTCAAAGATGAAGATATTCAAAAGAAAGTCAACGTGCTTTCAGGTGGTGAGAAAATGCGCTGCATGATTGCCCGTATGCAACTACGTAACGCCAATTGCTTGATTCTTGATACACCAACCAATCACCTTGATATGGAAAGTATCCAAGCTTTCAATAACAACTTAAAACTCTTCAAAGGCAACATTCTATTCTCAAGCCACGACCACGAATTTATCAACACCGTTGCAAATCGTATCATTGAACTTACACCTAATGGTAGCATTGATAAATTGATGACCTATGAGGATTACATCCACGACGAACGCGTAAAAGAACTGAAAGAAAAACTTTATGCTGATGTAAAATAATCAGTTTATGAGCATAGTCAAGTAGGTGTCCAGCACTTTTTGTACAATCTTAGAAGCCGTTTGTGACATCTGCTTATGCAAGTTTATGCAATTAAGCAGAAATTTACGATTAAGCTAAGCATGAATTACAACAAATGGCATATTTCTTGCATAGAGTAAAGAAAAAATATTCATACGCAAAAATGAAAAAAGAAGAGAAAGAAAACAAAGAAATAAACGAGCAAGCAACTGCACAAAATGCAGCTACTGAACCACAAGAAGCCGAAAAAGATACGGAGTTGACTGATGCAGAGAAATTAGATAAAGCCAACGACGAAATAGCTCAGCTCAAGGACAAATATCTTCGTCAAGTTGCCGAATTTGACAACTACCGCAAACGTACGCTTAAAGAGAAGACAGAACTCATTTTAAACGGAGGACAGAAAGTGCTCGAAGCACTCTTACCTATTCTTGACGATTTAGATAGAGCTGCTGAAAACATAAACAAAAGCAATGATGTTACTACCCTAAAGGAAGGTGTTGACCTCATCATCAACAAACTCAACAAAACACTAAGCGCACAAGGGTTGCAACGCATGGACACCATTGGTAAAGCCTTTGACACAGACTTTCATGAAGCGGTAGCACTCATTCCCGCACAAAATGACGAACAAAAGAATCACATTATTGACTGTGTGCAACCTGGATATTTGCTCAATGACAAAGTGATTCGCCATGCTAAGGTAGTGGTAGGACAATAATACGCACTACTTTGAATAGTCTATTTTATTGAAAAGTTTAGACTCATTCAATGAATAAGTAAGTGTAAGCCCCCACCTTCATTTTTTGCAACATGCTATCACCACAAGAAAACAATTATGGCCGACGAAAAAGATTATTATAAGATATTAGGCGTAGAGCGTAATGCAAGCGCTGACGAAATAAAAAGAGCCTATAAAAAAGTTGCGATAAAGTACCATCCAGATCGCAATCCTGGCAATAAAGAAGCTGAAGAAAAATTTAAGCAAGCAGCTGAAGCATACGATGTGCTTCGCGATCCCGACAAGCGTGCACGTTACGATCAGTTTGGTGCTGACGGTGTTAACGGGGCACAAGGATTTGGTGGCTTTGGCGGAGCACAAGGCATGGATATTAATGACATTTTCAGTGCTTTTGGTGATATTTTCGGAGGTCACGGATTTAGTGGATTCGGAGGAGGTTTCGGTGGAGGCAATAGTGCAGCACAACCTAGGCAATACAAAGGCGCAGATATGCGCATGAAGGTAAGGCTTACACTTGAGGAAATAGCCACTGGCGTCACGAAGAAATACAAGATGAAAAAAGATATCACTTGTAACGAATGTGGCGGTAGCGGTTGCGAAAAAGGCACAAAAGCCGAAACTTGCTCAACTTGTCATGGACAAGGCTACGTTATGCGTACCCAACGCAGTATGTTTGGCATGGTGCAAACACAAGATATCTGCCCTACCTGCCATGGTGAAGGCACTATCATCAAACACAAATGTAACCATTGCCATGGAGAAGGCATTGTAAAGGGTGAAGAGGTCGTTGAAATCAACATTCCCGCTGGAGTAGGCGAAGGAATGGTGGTAAACATTCCACGCAAAGGTAATGCTGCTATGCACAATGGCATACCTGGCGACATTCAAGTTATTATTGAAGAAGCCCCCCACCCCGATTTCATTCGTGATGAGACAGACCTTATTTACAATTTGCTACTTAGCGTTCCACAGGCTTCCTTGGGTGATACTATTGAAGTTCCGACTCTCACGGGTAAAGCTCGCATTAAAATAGAACCAGGTACACAACCTGGAACAGCTTTACGTTTACGAGGGAAGGGACTACCCGCTGTAAAAGGCTATGGATACGGTGTAGGAGATATTGTTGTAAACATTAGCGTCTACATTCCCGAAAAACTTGATAAGGACGAAAAAGGCACAATGGAAGCATTGAAGGATAAAAAGAACCTGCAACCTAACGACAATGTTAAGAGCAAGATTTTCAGAGCTTTCAGAAATTATTTTAACAAATAGAAAAAAACGAGTTGACGAGCATTTAAATGCTGGTCAGCTCGTTTTTTTCATAAAATTAGGTATTAAACGCCTTTTACACATTTTTCATGAATTATAATCAAACCATTGAATATCTATTTAACGCAGCTCCACTCTTTCAAAATGTAGGGGGAGCAGCCTATAAAGAGGGATTATCAAATACCCACTTGCTCGATAAGCATTTTGACCACCCACATCAAAAATATACAACCATACATGTAGCTGGAACAAACGGCAAAGGCAGTTGTGCACACACTTTAGCCGCATTGTTACAACACAAAGGACTTAAAGTGGGACTTTACACTTCACCTCATTTAGTTGATTTCAGAGAGCGTATACGCATTAACGGAGTCATGATTTCACAACAATACGTAGTTGATTTTGTGGAAAGTGAAAGAAGTTTTTTTGAACCCTTACACCCATCCTTTTTTGAGTTAACTACAGCCATGGCGCTCAAGTACTTTGCCGATGAAAAAGTAGATATAGCCATTATTGAAGTAGGATTAGGAGGCCGACTTGACTGCACAAATATAATAACGCCCTGTCTATCAATCATAACTAACATTAGCTTAGACCACACACAATTTTTAGGTAACACTTTAGCTCAGATTGCAAGCGAAAAAGCAGGTATTATTAAAAGAGGCATACCTGTTGTTATTGGTGAAGCTAACGAGGAAACGCGACCTGTGTTTGAACAAAAGGCCACCGAAATGAATGCACCCATTTACTTTGCTGAAGATACACCACATGTTATCAGTTCTACACTCAATCCCCAAGGGCAACGCCAATATACGACATCAAATGGAAACATCCTTTTGGGGCAGTTAGAGGGCGAATGTCAAATTAAGAACACCAACACACTATTGTGTGCCTACAATCTATTGCGACCTATGTTTCAGCTTACACTCAACGACATGCAATATGCCCTATTACATGTGTGTGAAACGACTGGGTTGCAAGGTAGATGGCAAGTACTTCAGCAAAAACCAACCATAGTGTGCGATACAGGGCATAACACAGGTGGATGGCAATATTTAAGTCACCAGCTATGTCAAACTGCTACAAAGTATGAACAATTACACATAGTGTTTGGCATGGCCTCAGACAAAGACGTTGAACATGTGATGCAGCAACTACCTAAACAAGCTCACTATTATTGGACGCGAGCCTCTGTTCACAGAGCCATGGATGAACACAAAATAGCTAGCATAGGCATGCTTCACAACCTACAAGGACAACTATTTGACAACGTACCCAATGCATTTAATGCAGCACTCCAACAAGCTAATGAACACGACTTTATATATGTAGGAGGAAGCAGTTTCGTTGTGGCCGATTTACTTAAATATCTACAAAAAGCAACTGAAAGATAACTATATGTTTAAATAAAAAAAGAACCATCCTTACGCATTGAAGATATGTAAGTAGGTGTTCAATATTGTTTTGACTTATCATCTGCATTATTTTGAACACCTACATACTCACACACTTTTGCTTTTTCATTATCATTCACATCGTTTAATTTTGCATCGTACGAAGAAATATCCTCTACGTATCATCCATTATTAGGCAACAAGAACCATCAAATGAATGAAATGTCAACATTCCAATATGTCCCAATAATATATTTTCAATGTGAAAAATAAAATCGAACACCTACTCATATAAAATATTTTACTTAATTTTACACCGACCTCAAATAACAAAACAATCATGAGTGAAAACCGCAGCTTAGTAACAATTGCCAATTTGTCAAAAGAGAAGATCATGTATCTCATACAAATGGCACAAGAATTCGAGAAACGCCCAAATCGTAAAATTTTAGACGATAAAGTCGTTGCCACACTCTTTTTTGAACCATCTACGCGTACACGCTTGTCGTTTGAAACGGCAGCCAATCGTTTAGGCGCAAGAGTTATAGGGTTTACCGACCCCAAAGTTACCAGTTCGTCAAAGGGTGAAACACTCAAAGACACAATTATGATGGTAAGCAACTATGCTGATGTTATCGTCATGCGCCACTATCTTGAAGGTGCAGCCCGCTACGCAAGCGAAGTTGCTCCTGTGCCTATTGTCAACGCAGGTGATGGTGCAAACCAACACCCCTCACAAACTATGCTCGACCTTTACAGTATTTACAAGACGCAAGGCACGCTCGAAAATCTCAACATTTATTTGGTAGGTGATTTAAAGTATGGTCGAACAGTACACTCACTCATCATGGCTATGCGTCATTTTAACCCCACCTTCCATTTCATTGCACCTAAAGAATTGGCTATGCCTGAGGTTTACAAAAGCTACTGCCGTGAGCATAACATCAAGTTTGAAGAACATGAGGAGTTTAACTCTGACGTTATAAAGCAAGCCGACATTCTATACATGACACGCGTACAACGTGAGCGCTTTACTGACCTTATGGAATATGAGCGTGTTAAGGACGTGTACATTTTACGTAAGTCAATGCTTGAAGGAGCACGCGACAATATGAAAATATTACATCCCCTACCCCGTGTTAATGAAATAGCCTACGATGTTGATAGTGACCCACACGCATACTATTTTCAACAAGCTCAAAACGGGTTATATGCTCGACAAGCCATCATTTGTGATGTATTGGGCATCACGCTCGATGAAGTAAAAAAATAATAGTTTAGTGGCAAAAAGTCATACGTAACACCTTTAAAAGCAACAAAAATGAAACGTCAGGAACTCATGGTAGCCGCTATTAAAAACGGCACCGTTATTGACCATATTCCTTCAAGCAAACTTTTTCAAGTGGTCCGTCTACTGCACCTCGAGGACATCAAGTCACAAATTATGGTAGGTTATAATCTACCCAGTGCAAAAATGGGCAACAAAAGCATTATCAAAATAGCCGACAAATTCTTTACCGACACCGAGCTCAATGTGCTCAGCGTTGTTGCGCCTAATGTAACCTTGTGCATCATTCGCGACTATGAAGTAGTTGAAAAGCGTTGTGTTACCCTACCCACCGAAATTGTAGGCATTGTGAAATGCGCCAATCCCAAATGCATTACCAACAACGAGCCTATGCGCACACATTTTCACTTGATTGATGCAAAGAATGGCATCATACAATGTAAATATTGTGAGAAAGAACAAAAGCTTGACAATATAAAATTAGTATAATGCACGAAAAGCTTGATTGGAAACCAGGTACAATGATTTATCCATTGCCTGCTCTGCTCATATCGTGCGGCACAAGTCCCGAAGAATATAACCTCTTCACGGTGGCATGGTCTGGCACCATTTGCACAAATCCTGCCATGTGCTACATTTCAGTTCGTCCCGAACGCTACTCCTACGATATCATAAAACGCAACATGGAGTTTGTTATCAACCTAACGACTGAAGACTTAGCACACGCTACTGATTGGTGCGGAGTGCGCTCAGGACGCGATTACCGAAAATTCGATGAAATGCACCTTACTCCTGCCCCATCACATGCCATAAATACCCCCATTGTGGCCGAATCACCACTCAGTTTAGAGTGCAGAGTGAAAGAGATTGTACACCTTGGGTCACACGACATGTTCATAGCTGAGGTTGTCAATGTGCAAGCCGATAAACGTTATCTTGATGCCGAAGGCAAGTGGCATCTTGACAAAAGCAATCCTCTGGTTTACCTACATGGAGCCTATTACGGATTAGGTGATTTTATCGGTCGTTTTGGCTTTTCAGTAAAAAAGTAATGAAATAGTCTAAACTCTTATGAAATTCAAAAACAAGGGCAAATCCTAAAATTCATAAGAGTTTAGACGATTTCATTATTTTGCAAAACAAATCGAACATATGAAAGACCCAAAGATTTTTGAACTCATTGAAGCTGAACATCAGCGTCAACTACAAGGCATTGAACTCATTGCCTCTGAAAACTTTGTAAGCAACGAAGTGATGCAAGCCATGGGGTCATGGCTTACCAACAAATATGCCGAGGGCTACGCTGGTCATCGCTACTATGGTGGTTGCCAAGTTGTTGACCAAATAGAAACTTTAGCCATTGAACGCGCCAAACAGCTGTTTGATGCCGAATATGTCAACGTACAACCACACTCTGGCGCACAAGCTAATGCAGCCGTTTTTTTGGCCTGTCTCAATCCTGGAGACACTTTTATGGGACTCAACCTCGACCACGGAGGACATCTGTCACATGGTTCTAAAGTCAACACATCAGGCATACTCTACAACCCCATTGGCTACAACTTAAACAAAGAAACTGGGCGCGTTGACTACGACGAAATGGAACAATTAGCCATACAGTACCAGCCCAAACTGCTAATAGGGGGCGGCTCTGCCTACAGCCGAGAGTGGGATTATGCACGTATGCGCCAAATAGCCGATAAGGTAGGAGCTATCTTTATGGTAGATATGGCTCACCCCGCGGGGCTCATTGCCGCAGGACTACTTAACAATCCCATAAAATATGCCCACATCGTAACTACCACCACCCATAAAACCCTACGCGGTCCACGTGGTGGAATGATTTTAATGGGCAAAGACTTTGATAACCCATGGGGAAAAAAGAACGCCAAAGGAGAAATACGCAAAATGAGCCAAATGCTCAATAGTGCCGTATTTCCAGGCATACAAGGCGGTCCTTTAGAACATGTAATAGCAGCAAAAGCCGTAGCTTTGGGTGAAGCTTTGCAACCTGCATTTAAAGTCTATGCACTACAAGTAAAAAAGAATGCAGCTCGTTTAGCCCAGCAACTGCAACAAAGAGGTTTTAGTATTGTAAGTGGAGGAACCGACAACCACTCTATGTTAGTCGATTTACGTTCAAAATATCCCGACTTAACAGGTAAACAAGCCGAAAATGCTTTAGTAGCAGCCGACATAACTGTCAACAAAAACATGGTACCCTTCGACACTCGTTCAGCCTTCCAAACATCAGGCATACGTTTAGGCACACCAGCCATTACAACCCGCGGAGCCAAAGAAGACCTAATGGACGAAATTGCCGATATGATTGAAACCGTGCTTAACGCCCCCACCAACGAAACAGTCATAGCCGATGTGCGCAAACGCGTCAATGAACGCATGAAGAATTACCCACTTTTTGCTTGGTAACAAAAAAACAAACACAAATCTTGTAACTTTAAACAAGATATTGTACTTTTGCACATGGAATAACATCCATATAATTTATAAAATTACTTATCAATTATGGTAAACTACAAAGAACTTGGCTTGGTGAACACTCGCGAGATGTTCAAGCGTGCCATCAACGGTGGTTATGCAATCCCCGCATTCAACTTCAATAACCTTGAACAGCTTCAAGCTATCATCAAGGCTTCTTCTGAACTCAAGTCTCCGGTTATCCTCCAGGTTTCTAAGGGTGCCCGTAACTATGCAAACGAGACTTTGCTCCGTTACATGGCTGAAGGTGCTGTTGAATATGCAAAGGAACTCGGTTGCCACCATCCTGAAATCGTACTTCACCTTGACCATGGTGATAGCTTCGAACTTTGCAAGAGCTGCGTTGACCTCGGTTTCTCTTCTGTAATGATCGATGGTTCTTCACTTCCTTATGAAGAGAACATCGCCCTCACTAAGAAGGTTGTAGAATACGCACACCAATATGACGTAACAGTTGAAGGTGAGCTCGGCGTTTTGGCTGGTGTTGAAGACGAAGTTTCTTCTGACGTATGCCACTACACTAAGCCTGAAGAAGTTATCGACTTCACTTCAAAGACAGGTGTTGACTCACTCGCTATCTCTATCGGTACTTCACATGGTGCTTACAAGTTCACTCCCGAACAATGCACACGCGACCCGAAGACTGGCAAGCTCGTTCCTCCTCCCTTGGCATTCGACATTCTCGATGCTATCATGGAGAAGCTTCCTGGTTTCCCCATCGTACTTCATGGTTCTTCATCAGTTCCTCAGGAATATGTTGACATCATCAACGCAAATGGTGGTAAGCTTCCTGATGCTGTTGGTATCCCCGAAGAGCAACTCCGTAAGGCTTCTAAGAGCGCTGTTTGCAAAATCAACATCGACTCTGACTCACGTCTTGCCTTCACCGCTGCCGTACGTAAGGTATTCAACGAAAAGCCAGGTGAATTCGATCCTCGTAAGTACTGCGGTCCTGCTCGCGACCTCATGGAACAAATGTACAAGCACAAAATCACTGATGTGCTCGGTTCTGACAACAAACTCGCTAACTGCGACTAAACATTATGCTGCAGCTTAACCCTATAGCTGCAACATAACATCACTAAAACAAATGCCGTTTCAATCACACAACTACAAGATTGGAACGGCATTTTTATTTATCACACAAAAATATCTATACATGACAAGATTCTCAAACATAAAGTTCTATTTGCTTGCCGCCTTGCTACTATCCACCCTATCAGCAGCAGCCCAACAAGCCAAATACGTGTTCTACTTCATTGGCGATGGTATGGGTGTGAATCAAGTAAACGGAACAGAAACCTACTATGCAGCACTTGAAGGTCGCATTGGAGTACAACCACTCTGCTTCACGCAATTTCCCTACGCAGCACTTGTCACCACCTATTCAGGCACCAATGGTGTAACCGACTCAGCTGCTGCAGGAACCGCATTGGCTACCAGTCATAAATCAAAAAACGGAGCTTTAGGCATGAAGGCTGATGCCACTACCCCTGTTAATAGCATTGCATATTGGGCACAACAAGCAGGAGCTGCCGTAGGCATAAGCACAAGCGTTAGCGTTGACCATGCCACCCCAGCTTCGTTCTATGCACATCAAGGCGCACGAGGCTCATACTATGCCATCAGCAAAGATCTCATCAAGGCCAATTACGATTTCTACGCTGGATCTGACTTCATGCAGCCCAATAACCCTGACGATAAATCACAACCCACCATCTATGCTCAATGCGAAAGCGCAAACTACACCATAGCACGTGGTTATAAAGACTATCAGCGCAAAGCCTCTAAGGCACAAAAAATCATTCTGCTGCAAACACAAGAAGCCAGTAACCACAATCGCAGTTGTCTGCCTTACGCCATTGACCGCACATCAAAGGACATGACCTTGCAACAAGTAACACGAGCTGGCATTAACTTCCTTACCAAGAAACACAAAGATGGATTTTTCCTAATGGTTGAAGGTGGTAAAATTGACTGGGCTTGCCATAGCAACGATGCTGGTACCATGTTTCGTGAACTTAAAGATATGGACGAAGCCGTACAAGTAGCTTACGAATTCTACGAACAACATCCCGATGAAACATTAATAGTTGTTACAGCCGACCACGAAACGGGTGGACTTTCGTTAGGCCGTGGCCCATATCAGTTACACACCGACTTATATCGCTACCAACGCATGAGTGTTGATGCTTATAGCGAGCACATAAAAAAATTAAGTGAAAAACTGGACAACAAATTTACTTGGGCCAAAGCCGAAGCTGACCTAAAAGAAAATTGGGGCTTTGGCGATGGAGTTAAGATAACTGACAAGCAAAAAGACCGTCTGCAAAAAGCTTTTGAAGCCATGACTGACAAAAAGGCAGAGGATAAAAAAACACTCTATGCCAAAATTGACGCTTTAGCTGATGCCGCACGTTCTGTTATGGCTGAATGTGCATTAATAGGCTGGCAAAGCGGAGGACACTCTAATGGCTACGTCCCCGTCTTTGCCGTAGGAGTAGGAGCCGAACAATTTCATGGCCAAATCGACAACACCGAAATTCCTCTTAAGATTACACATGCTGCAGGTTGGGCTATAAAGTAAAAATCCGACCATGACATATATTATATAGCAAAAGTGCAAATGAAACAAAGTGATAGTACTTTTACCTTGTTTCATTTGCACTTTTACAATGTTGTCAAATTGCAATATTTACAGATATGAGTACTATGCTCATGTGCCATTGAGTACTATGCTCATGTGCCATTGAGTACTA
>ERZ506970.49-NODE-49-length-39428-cov-11.749_pt1 | contig 39428 bp, 17 predicted proteins | sample MGYA00512890_ERZ506970 | MGnify/ENA metagenome assembly ERZ506970 | reverse complement strand
CTTTAACATAATAAGTGGTGTAAAGCATACTTACTTGTTAACCTGTCAACTTGTTAACTCGTTAACCTGAAATTCCGCCAACGGGTGTATAGTAATATTCTAAATCGTCCACCCAATGGCTGGACGATTTTTAGTACTAATATGCATAAGTGTTGAGCATGTGCTAAACACCTTTAGGGTACGTAATAACTGAAATGCCTACTTAAATAAAAATCAACCACCGAATACTTGGTTATGAAAAGTAATTAGTGGTTGTTTCTTCTATTTGTGTAGAAATGGCGTAAACAGTAAGGATGAAACAAAAAAAATCAATACCTTTGCCAAACATCTACAAATAAATTCTTAAAACCTAAACAATTATGAAGCACAGATTACTCTGTTTCTTGATGCTGTTGTCGTTGTTGCCAGGTGCAACATGGGCACAGACATTTGTTAACTTAACACCGCGCCCCAAAACCATGACGGTTGGTAAGGGCACGCTTGCATTACCAGCTCAATTCAGCATTAGCTACACAGGGCTGGATGCCGATGCAGTGAACGAGGTAAACCAGTTTGCCACAGAATATAATGCAGTAACTGGGGCACAAGTGAGTGTGACGAGTGGTGATGCATCGGCCCTATTTCAAGTGTCGTTGTTGCCCAGTTCATCAACACTGAAGGATGAAGGCTATCAACTCAAAGTTACTGATAGCAAAGTAACCATTCAGGCTAAAACGGCTTTGGGTTTTTTCTATGCATTTCAAAGTGTAAAGAAAATGTTGCCTGCTAACGTAATGGCAGGTGTGAAGGATGTTAATGTAACCGCCTATCCTCTGCCCATAGTTAGCATTACTGATGAACCGCGCTTTGAATATCGTGGCTTTATGCTTGATGTTTCACGTCACTTCTTCACAGTGAATGAGGTAAAGCGCATGCTCGATGTAATGGCTTATTACAAAATGAACAAGTTTCATTGGCACTTAACCGATGACCAAGGTTGGCGTATTGAAATCAAAAAATATCCCAAACTCACAACTGTTGCCAGTATTGCTCCCAATAGCTTGTTCACTGACTTGTATGAGGCCAAACAATATTGGATTAACAAGCCTTATGGCCCATACTTCTACACACAAGATGAAATTAAGGACGTAGTGGCTTATGCCAAGGCACGTCACATTGACATTATTCCTGAGGTAGATATGCCCGGACATAGTGCTGCAACTATGGCTGCCTATCCTGAATACAGTTGTAACCCCTCAGGTGGTCACAGTGTGTGGGTAACAGGTGGTATTTCAACCGATGTTATGAATGTGGCCAATCCTGCCACTTTGCAGTTTGTAAAGGATGTGTTGGATGAGGTAATGGAGCTATTCCCCAGCAAGCAAATCCATATTGGTGGTGATGAGTGTCCCACATCAGCTTGGCAAAACAATGCAGAGTGTCAAGCACTCTACAAAAAATTAGGCTTGACTAACTATCGTCAGTTGCAGAGCCATTTCATTAAGGAACTTGATGAGTATGTACGTGAAAAGGGACGTAAACTTTCAGTATGGAATGAATCTATTACAGCTGAAGGCGCTGACCTTAGCATCATGAAGGCTACTGATGCCGATGTATATTGTTGGTATCCAGCTGAACAATCAGCTGCTAAGGCTGCCGAAATAGGCATGAATAGCATTTACACCCCATGGGGTCCTTACTACATAAATCGTAAGCAGGGAAACTCAGAACAAGACCCACCTAACGCAGGTGATGGCTCTGACCATGTGCAGAACACTTACAACCGCAATATTCCTGCCACCATTAATCTTGGTATTCAGGGCACCTTCTGGTGTGAGAATGTGTCAAACGCTGACTTGATGGAATGGTCGGCACTGCCTCGCTTAATTGCTATTGCTGAACGTGGCTGGACTCCTGAGTCGGGCAAGGACTTTAGTGATTTCCAAAAGCGTATGTCTGCCGATACGGTAATGCTTAACTATAACCATTACAAGTATTGCAAGTACTACATGCTCAATGGTGATGAAGGCAGTAATACCAAGGTAATGCCATTTGTTAATACTGACAGCAAAAAGTACTATTATCGTATTATATCGGGAGGTACTGACGCTACTCGTTCAGGCCGTTGCATTGAATTGTTGGCCGATGGTTCTTCATTAATCAGTCAATATAGTAGCAATGGTGCTGCTGTAGGTCGTTTGTGGACCAACGCACAAGCTGCAGAGGGCGATGCTAACTACGACAACCAATGGTGGAGTTTGGAACAAGATCCTACTAACCCTGGCAAGTATGCCCTTGTATGTAAGGCACAACCCAATGGCTCAGTTAATGCAAGCCCTACAGCAACAGCTGTAACTGGCCGTTGGACTTATGACAACAATGCCAAACACTACAACTTTGTGTTGGGCGAAGCTGCTTATGGCAAAAAGGGCGATAACTACTATTACACCATTAATAGTGACCAGGTGAGTGGACAATATTTCAACTCATCAATGGCACGTCAGGGATTGGCTGTAAACGTATACAATAATCCCAACGATGGTAATGGTGGTTGCTGGGAGTTTGCTCCCAAGGAAAACTATGGTGGTTCTGCTACCGAACCTATCAAGTTTGATTATTTGCAAGAGGGTAAAACCTACACTTTGACCAACAATGTGGATGGTTTTGAAAAAACCGCTTTGACTGATGCCAACCAAACCACCGCTTTGACACACAGCACAAGTGCTTATGCCAACAATGCATGGACTGTTGAGGCTTCAACCATTAATGCCGATGGTTCACAAAGTGTGAAAATGAAAAATGTGGCTACAGGGCGATACATTACAACTATTGGCAGCTTTGTGGCTCGTCAAGGTTGTCCTGTAAGCGTAGGTGCAGCTCCTGCTGAGGCAAACGTAACGTTGACCTATGTACCAACTTACAAGGACATTCGCATTAAGGTAGGTGGTAAGAGTGTGTTTGCACTGCCTTCAGGCAATGTTAATGCAGGACCTACCACATCGGCCGATGCCACTTATGATGCTCCACGTGTACAGGGTAGCGAATGGATAGCTACAGAAGTAAGAGTGATTACATTGAATTGTGTTGACGAACAAGGTAACACGCTCGGCACTTACACATGCAGTGTGCCCGCTTCAATAAGCGATGCTGATTTGTCGGCCGACAAGTTGCCTTTGCCTACATTCAAAAACTTTGCATACGTAAATTTAGCTGCAGCTGAAGTAGCCAACACTTTTAACGTAACATACAAGCGTTCAGCTTATTCAATCACCCTTAAATGTGCTGACAACAAGGGTGTGTTGATTAGTCAAGAAGAGCAGCAAGTGCCAGTAGGCGAAAGCTACAAGGTGCAGTTGCCCACTCCTAAATATTTTACACTTGAATCAAGCGAAGTAACCGATGGACAGACCATCATTCCTGAAGCTGATGCTACATACAATGTAACCTACACCACAGATGCTATTATGGGGGTTAAGGCTGATGGCAATGTAGTAACAACACTCGAAGCAGGCAAGAGCTATCTTATTTACGATGCCACAGATGCAGCAGGTCGTGCAGGCTATCGTGCTATTAAGGAAGGCAATGCCATTAATCGTTACACAACGGCCGAAGGCATGGGTCCCAATGCTGTTTGGACATTGGTACGCACAGCCACTAACACCTATAAGGTGAAAAATGATTACCTTTCACTTTATGTTCCGCAACTACAACGTTCACAAAGCACCACTGCTGCAAAAACGGGTGCACCCTTTGTGTTTACGCTGAATGCTGATGGTCAAACCTTTAACGTAAAGGGTTCTAACGGCATGTATTGGGATGGCATCGAAAATGGAGCACTTGTTGGTTGGGATGGTGGTACAGGACACCCCATACGTGTAAGCACATTCTATGGTCAACCCATGTACACCGTAACGATAAAGTGTGTCGATGTTAATGGAAAGGTACTCAAGTCAACTACCGATTTGATTGCAGCTGGAGAGGCTTATACTATTAGCACTCCTACCATTGGTGGCTATACGTTACAAAGCATTTCGGGCAATGAAGGTTATGCAGGAACTGTTGAGTCATACTTAAACATAACGGCCACTTACAAGAGTAGTGTAATGGATGGCATTAATGAAGTAAATGTTGATAACCACAAGCAAGGTTCTATTTACGACCTTCAAGGCCGCCGCTTACAGCGCGTTCAGCAGCAGGGTGTATACATTATTAATGGACAAAAGGTTCTGGTAAAGTAAAAAGTTCTTTTAGCATTTTAAATACATAACAAAGCGAGGCACGCACTCAGAAGTTGAGCTTGCGTGTCTCGCTTATATTGTTTCTATATGTATGGTATGACAATCTTTTGACCTATAGGTCTATTTTGAATACCTACTTATTAATCAAAATAGTGTATAGTAAAATCAGGAAAAGACAATATTAGAGATACTTGCCAAAGTATTATAAGGTTGTTGAGATAACGTCCGAATTTATAGGACAATATTACTCCACCTGAACCAAGTCTTTTCGATTAGGGAGGACTTGCTTTAAAAAAATAACCCCCGAAGCCCTATTTTAGGGGACTTCGGGGAATATATTTATGTTCTCTTGCTTTTTATCGGACTGCAATAAAAACTTTTACCAAACAGCAATCAATAGTTCGTTATTTTCAATTAGTTACGTTAGGATTAACGGACTATTGAGCAATAGAAAATGCTATTTTATTCAGCTACAAAAGTTTCGCTTTCAGCTTGTCCGTCCTGCGGTGCATCAATATATTTGTACATAGAACCTTGCAGCACGGGACGATTATAAGCATTATATTCGTTGGTAAAAATGGGCGTCTGTGTGGGTTTAAAGTAGCGCCCTTTAGTGTTACCTTGAGGCAAACAAACCAAGGGTCCATACTGATAAGCTACAAAGTCGCGTATGGGAGCATGTTGCTTGTCAGTGGGCGTTGAAGTAGGCAATATGGTTTGCACACGCAAGGGTAAGTCAATGTAAACCTCGTCTAATGAGTGCCAAGTGCGGTCAATTGTTATATAGCCCTTTTCGTTTATCATGAGCGGTTCTATTTCATGACCATTTACATACAAAGTAGGATGTTGCGTTTCTCCTCCTATATATATATAAGGTGTACCTGTGCGCAGTCCGCACCAATCGGGCATGCGCAAGTGCAGTTTCAACTTCAATTCCCCCTTAAAGCCTGAAAAGCGAATTTTCACTCCACCCGATACAGGCATATCGGTTATTTGGTCAAGCAATAGTCGTTTGCCTTGTAGCATGAGTGGAGTAGTAGCATTGGTGTAAAGGTTAATGTACAACTCTTTTTCATTTAGCGTAGTGGCATAAATCAAGCCAGGTGATGCTTTTAGCAGCGAAGCCGCCATCCATTTGTTAATAGAGCCTCTGGGTTGTAGTGTGTCAACGGCAGTACGCATAACGGCATTCATCAAAGCCCGTTCGGCATAATCCATATAGCAAGCATCGCCTTGCATCAAAAATAGTTGTGCTGCTTGGTTCAACCATTTAGCAGCAGCCAACGCTTGAGCAGGATCTTTCTCATAACCCGCTCCACCAATACAATTGTGCTCAGGCAATTGTTTGCACCAAGCCTCATAGGTAGCATGTCGGTTGTTCCATGCTTGCCGTGTGAGCACCATGGTGCTTGCTTGAGCCGTAGAATCAGTAGCAGCCGCAATGGTGCGTACGTCGCGCCCATCGTACCCCCAAGTAATCACACTGTCAGCACAAACGTAGCGTAAAGGTTTTTTCAACCAAGGTTTACCAGCTAATGCTGTGTATGGAAATGTGGCTATGAATAAGAGTATAAAATATATTTTCATGTTCAAATGTAATTTGTGTGGCATTCGGCCATGCTAATAGTGAATAACTGAAAAGATGGTGCAAAAATATAGATAAAAATTAGCTTGCACCTCATTTTTAAGCATACATTAATAGCTTTTAGCGCAGCATTTCACTTTTTCTCTATACATTTGCATCAACATAAATAGATTGTAGCAAAGTGAAAAATTTTTGTTACTTGAACAATGTAATATGAATCGTATGAAACGAAAATATGTGTTGACAATGTGTTTGTTGCTATTTGCCTTTGCAAGCGTAATGGCACAAACCGACCTTTCACAACATCGTCATTGGGACGATGCTTACATAGAGCAACAACGGCAAATTTATCGCGACTCCTTAATGCGCGATTCCTTATCGTTGGCAGGTCAGGCGGCCAATCAACTCTGCATGCCTTGGAACTCACCCATGGCTAACATAGGTGGCTATGGGTTAGGAGCCTATGACTACCCTTATGCCATAGGCAATGACTTTGGTTGGCGACTGCATGAAGGTTTCAACGCTCAGTTTGGCATGAGTGTGAGTGCTGGGTGGGGAAAACATGCTCCTAAGGGAGTAGGTTTTGGTCAAACGGCAGCCTTTGCCTATGTACACCCCATTACTAACAAGTTGTCAATAGCAGCAGGCATAATGGCCACCAATTTTAAGTGGGGCGCATGGCAACGTACAGATGTGGGCATAGGTGGTGTGTTAGCCTACAAGGTTAATGACAACATCAACTTGTATCTTTATGGTCAAAAGACCTTTTTGCCTCGTTCAAGCGACTTGTTTGGACGTTTCCATCGCGAACCATTCCCTTTCTTTTATGATCAACCCAATAGCCGCATAGGTGCGGCAGCTGAGTTCAAGGTAGGCAAAAATGCCATGATAGGCGTTAGTGTTGAACGTAGAGGGTATTGATAAGTCGAGTTTTATACCTATTAACGGGTTGACGGGTTAACAGGTAAACGGGTTGACGGGTTAACAGGTAAACAGGTTAACAGGTTAACAGGTTAATGGGGTAGCAGGTTAACGGGTTGACAAGTAAACAAGTAGGCTTATCCACTTGTTTACTAATTGCGCCAACGCGTAGTTTTATATTGAAAAAACTCGCTTTTGAAAAACTAAAAATAGATGAAAGATTTATCGCTTCAAGAGCAATTATCCTTGCTTAAGAAGGAATATGAATATGAAAAGCAAGCCTTTCAGCGTGACACCGAAATGATGGGCATTGACCGCAAGGTGAAGCGTGGCGATTGCTGGTTTACGATAACGGTCGGGCGGAGTTATTACAATTCGCTCGACCGCTTTGTGGTAGAGGTCACGCGCAATGCTGATAACGATATAGAACACAACTTTGAGTATGGCCGACAGGTGTGTTTCTTTTCGCAAGATGCTTCAGGCATGCTCCATTACTTCAACTTTCAAGCCACAGTAAGTTATGCTGAGGTTGACCGCATGGTGGTGGAGTTGCCTGGTGAAGGCGCTTTGGCCCAGTTGCAAAGTGCTGAAAGGTTAGGTGTGCAACTTCATTTTGACGACTACTCCTATAAAGTAATGTTTGAAGCATTGCATCGTGTAATTGAGGCCAAAGGCAATCGGTTGGCCATGTTGCGTGACCTGTTTCATACCTCAGCCCCTGTGTCATGGGGAGCAGAGTCAGCTTTACCCTTACGTTTGCCATGGCTCAATGCCTCACAAGAGCAAGCAGTGCGCGACGTGCTACGTGCCAAGGATGTGCTGATAGTTCATGGCCCTCCAGGAACAGGTAAAACCACCACATTGGTTGAGGCCATAAGTGAAGTGCTGCGTCGCGAGCCACAAGTAATGGTGTGTGCACAAAGCAACACAGCTGTTGACTGGATTTGTCAACAACTATCTGACAGAGGCATAGCCGTGTTGCGCATAGGCAATCCCAGTCGGGTGACAGAGACTATGTTAGCTAACACTTATGAACATCGTTTTGAGTCACACCCCGATTATCCCGATTTGTGGCAAATAAGGCGTAGCATACGGCAGCTATATAGCCAACCTCGCAAAGCAAGAGGTGAGAATTTTCACCAAAAGATAGCTCGATTGCGTGAGAGAGCCGATGAAATAGAGATGCGCATACGTCATACCTTGTTCGATCAGAGCCGTGTGATAGCTTGTACGCTTACAGGAGCTGCCAATCAATTGCTTGTGGGACAACACTATCACACCCTATTCATTGATGAGGCCGCACAAGCCCTTGAAGCTGCTTGTTGGATACCATTGCAAAGAGTCGATCGAGTGATATTAGCAGGCGATCATCAGCAGTTGCCTCCTACCATCAAGAGTCCAGAAGCCATGCGTGCAGGATTAGGACGAACCTTGATGGAACAGGTGGCACAACGCAAACCCGAAGTGGTGCGTTTGTTGCGTGTGCAATATCGCATGAATGAGGCATTAATGCGTTTTTCAAGCGAATGGTTTTATCATGGGTTGCTTGAAGCTGCCCCCGAAGTGCGTCATCGTTCTTTGCTTGATGATGTTGACGACCCCTTAGTGTGGATTGATACTCCAACTGAGGCAGCCGAACAATTTGTGGGGAGCAGTTATGGACGTATAAATAAAACCGAGGCTTCCCTTACGTTACAAGCCTTACACCACTATGTAGAGCGTATAGGACGTCATAGGTTAATAGCAGAGCGCGTTGATTTTGCCATCATTTCACCTTATCGAGCACAGGTGCAGTACTTGCGTAACCTTGTGCGGCATGATGAAATGTTGCGCCCCTTGCGCAAGCAAATTACGGTTAACACGGTAGATGCTTTTCAAGGCCAAGAACGTGATGTGGTAATGGTCAGTTTGGTGCGTTCTAATGAACAAGGGCAGATAGGTTTTCTCTCTGATTTACGTCGAATGAATGTAGCTATAACGCGCGCACGTTTTAAACTCATCATTTTGGGGTCGAAGGATACCCTCTGCCAACATAAATTTTACAAAAAGTTGTTTGATAGATGTAAGCAAGTTAGCTTTGATTCGTCATGCATCCAATAGTAACCCAAAAAGTATTGCAATATTAAGTGACTTAATAACCGCTACAAAGAAACAAGTGAGTCAAGGTTTCCATATAGAAACTTTGACTCACTTGTTTCTTTTCAAGGCATTGTAAGTAGAATGTTTACATTCGTTTGAACACCTACTTAAAATCTATTACTTAGAATGGATAGCCAATGGCAAAGTGCAATCCTAAACCATCTTTAAAGCGTTCGATGTTGTAAAAGCCCGACTTAGATGTTTTGTAAGGAGCATGTAGTCCTATGCCAACATCAAAGCGGATGACAAGGAAATCCAAATCGTAACGTAAGCCCACACCCGTGCCCAGCGCAATATTCTTAAGTGTCGACAATGTGATTTGTGACCCAGGTCGTTGCGCATCTTGACGCAAAGTCCACACATTGCCTGCATCTAAAAACAACGCACCATGAAGGTCGCCAAACAAGCGAGCACGCAATTCAGCGTTTGCCTCCAACTTTACATCACCCGTTTGGTCCATGTATGAATATTTGCTACTGGTGGGGCGGAATGCACCAGGTCCAATAGAACGTACGGTAAAAGCACGTATGCTATTAGCACCACCTACGTAAAACTGGTCAGCGTAGGGGGCTGAATAGCTATTGCCGTAGCTATAAATGATGCCGGCAAACACGCGAGTGGCTACGTTAATGTTAGGCGTAAACTTAAAGAGCTTGTGCGCCTCGGCCGTAAATTTTATGTACTGCGCAAAGGGGTTGCCTAAGAGTTCTTTGTTGCGCTTGTTGAATGATTGTCCTGCAATGGCATAGATGGCTGAAGTAATGTTGCCCGCCTCTTTCACCGACAATTGCACCCACCAAGGATTGGTGCGCCATGAACGGCTCTGATAGGTAAAGGTGTATGACATGGAAGGCACAAACTGGTTGCGCATAGAAACGTAAAGTGCGGGGTTGGCCGTCATGATAGAGTCGAATGAGGCCGTGGTGTGGTTCAGACGGTCAAAGTCAAGGTTCAAAAGTGTAAGGTCGTGTTGCGCCGTTTCACGTTTGTACCAATGATAGTTAGCGCTAATGCCCATGCTCACCATGTTGAAGAATTTGGAACGATTCTTCCAGTCGGCATCAAATGCAAACTGGGTGGACGATGGGAAACGCACGCTACGACGACTAATGCCAGGAAAAACGAAACGAGGAAACTTAAAGGCCAACTGTGTGCCTATTTCATAAGAGTTGAGCAAGGAGTTACGACCATTTGTGTTGCGACCTGTTTGCCATTCGTATGAGCCAAATATTTTAAACGAAACCTTTTCAGCACCTCGAAAGGCATTACGTTTGGCTAACTCGTAGGATATGCCCGGTCCCACTTGCTGGTTGCTCTTAAAGGTAGCATTCATTTCGAATGTTGAATCATAAAGCTTATCCATTATGGCCGACACTACCACATCGAGCGTGTCGCACAATGCTGACGTGTCGCGTGGCACGTAGCTCACATCCATTTGGCTTAGCACACCCAATTGTCCCAATTTTGTAGTTGTCATTTTTTGGTCGTTGAGTGTGTAAAGTTCGCCTTTACGATGTGTGATAGCGTGTCGCCAAATGTTTGAGCGCAAGGGCATTTTTTTACCAGCAAAGTTGTAAGTGTAGCGTCGACGCACTATTTGTGAATCGAGCGGTTCGCCATCGTAGTTACGAATGTTAATGTAGGTGTGCCCTATGTACCAAGGGTGGTTGGCCTTTTCAGGACGATTGGCTACAGGTTGCACTTGCAGTTGTACATAGTTTTTGCGCTGAATGGTGTCGGCCCTATAGGTGGTGTAGGGTGCATTGTAGTAGTAATAACCATTGTTGCGTAGCAATGTTTCAATGCGCGTTTGCTCGTTTGATAGGTTCACCACACTAAAGGCATCGCCTTTTTTCAACAGACGCTCATGTGCGTGACTACTGATGATGCTATCCATGTGGGTCGGGTAGCCCAGGTAGGCAATAGAGTCAAGACGATAGAGTTGCCCTGCACGCACATTGTAGGTTATCTTTGCTTTTTTAGGATTCTTTTCGGTTAATACGTTATAATCAACCTTACCATGAAAGTATCCATAGTTATGTAGCGTGTTGGTAGCCACTTTTGCACGCATTTCAGGACTTACTTGACTGATGAGAACAGGGGCGGTGCCAAATGTTTTAAACACCCATTTGCCAATGGCCCCTTTTGCGTCATACAATCCGTTGTGAACCCACAAACCAATCTTCCATGGCCAACTCATGGTTGATGAACCAAATATAGCATTATTGGGCGGGTAAGCCAAAACGGCATTAACCTCCTCTTTAGCCGTAGCAAAGTCAGCCTCGGTTTGAGCTTGTGCAGCCTTTTGCGCTTTACGCTCAGCTTTGGTGAGTTGTTTCTTGTCTTTGTTTAATAGTTCGTCAATGCTCAGTGTACTTTTGCCTTCAATCACTTGGTTAAACTTGCTAACGGCATCAGCCACCGCAGTGATAACGCCCACAGAGTCGCGCCCCTTGCGACGTAACATGGCAGGGTCGTCAGAGTAGGTTATTTGGCTAATACCTGTGTAAAGTTGCTCATCGTCGGGCAGAGAGCGTGTGGTAGAGCATGATGTGGCAAAGGCTGCTGTGATGAGCAGCAAAAGCAGCAAAAAATAAGTATTTTTGATATGCAGTTTCATTGCTTGGCCTTCTTCTTTTTAAATATGAACAATTCGCCTAAGCGGTCAGTCTTGCGTCGTAGCACAAGGCCCGCGCCAGTTTTGGTCAGCTGCCCCTCAAGCGGGTCTTGTGTGTCGCGATCGTAGAACACTTTAACATAGCGTGTGGCTCCTTGGTCAAGTCGATATTCAACTGACACATTGTTAATGAAGCTCTCGGCACTATTGGTGGCATCAGCACCAGTCGAAACCTTTCCGCCAACAATAACGCTGATACGATTTCCCCAAAAGCGTTTGGCAAACTGAAAGGAATAGTCGGTGGTTGCTGTACCCGTTTGCGATGTTCCACTTTCAACCCCTAAGTTAATGTCGATAGTTTTAAGAGCCGAACCCGCAATGTTTTGAATTTCGCTTTGTAAAAAGGCATTAAGTGCATTGTTGGCCTTAAAGCCCGATCCCGACATCATGGTTTCATCAGTCATGTACATGCCAGTGGCCATCATGGTGACTGCGGCTTTGCCGCGTTGATCGGCTGACATTGATGCTAACTGATTTTGAATGTTGAGGTCTTCAGGAGCTTCAATAGTAAACTCTAAGCCCATGTCGTTAAGCGGTTGGGTTAATTTTACGCCCACATCAAAGGCTACAGAACGTTGTTGGTCGTTTTCACTAACCACAGCCTTGGTACGTTCCTTGGCAGCAATGTTAAGTGTAGGGTTCATCACGTCGCCTGTAAATTCAACATAAGAGCCTTGCACTAACTTAAAGGTCTTAAGCGGAATGACGGGCAGTTGGTATTTCATTTCGCCACTATTGGTTGTAAAGCGTCCTGTCATGCGCATGTCGCCTTGTTGCGTCATGCGCAGTGTGAGGTCGCCTCCTCCTTCAAGGTTGACGTAGCTTTGGCCATCGTCACTTAAGTTGCAATGAAATATGGCTGCATCGCTAATGCTAATGCCTAAGGTAATGTCTATGCCACTCTCGCTGAAAGGTTTCTTCTCTTCAACAGTGGTGGTGTCTTTAAAGTTGGTGAATTGTACCAAGTCGTGCAGACGATCATCCACCGATAGCGGAGAGTCCTTTAAAATATAGGTGACATTGGTGCGGTCGAGCACTTCAAGTTTTCCGCGTAATGACAGATTGTCGGTAGTGCCCTTTAACGTGCCTAAATAGTTGGCATAAACTTTACCAAACAACATGGATTGTGCCTTTTTGCGCGTATTGATAAGTTCAAAGTTGTTGGCCTTCATGTTAAAGTCCATGCGCATATGCTCAAAGTCGGACATATTAAATGTACCATTTAACACCAATGGATTTTTGCCCGTAGAGTAGAGGTTGTAGTTGCTGAATTGTAAGCAACTATTATTAATTTCAACAGCTCGCTCATCAGTGCGGAAGTCAAAGCCATACACATCAGAGTAAACGTGAGCAGAGTCTAAATTGAGTGTACCATTAATAATAGGCTTATTCAGCGTGCCATTCACCTTTAGTTCGCCCCCAGCAATTCCCTTAAGGGCTACATCAGTGCCCGCCATGAAGCCATTGAGCATTTGTAGCGGAAAGTCGTGCAACTGTGCATCGCCTTCAAAGGAGCCGCCATCCTTATCAAAATAGGTGCCATTGCAAGCCAGCACTTCCTCGCCATTTGAGCTGATAAAGGCCGAAGCATGATGTTCGCCTCCCCCCTTGGGCAGATAAATGCCATCAATGCCAATGTTGCCCAGGGGCATGTCTTCATACTTAAAGTTATTAGCTTCGAGTGAGGCCATGGTCGAGAATTGCTTATGTAGCCAATCGTCAGTAATGTGCACATCACCGCTCAGCATGCCACTGAGTTTGGGCAAATAGGGCAGCACGGTTGATAGTTCGCCCAGGTTTACTTGGTTCACGCTAACGGTAAGGTCGTTGATTGAGTCTTTGGGTTCACCATATATTTTGATTCCTGTGCCATCATCGGCCAACAAATCAACATCAGCTCTGATGGTGTGGTCTTTGCCTAAAAATATGTAGTTGGATTTGTTAACCTTGAAGTTGCGGTAAGCCAATACAGGATTTTCAGGGTAAAGGTGAATGTTCAAACCATCGTTTTGCACTGAGGCTTGCAGTCCGAGTTCAACCCCTCGTACCCCCTCAGCATCGTAATAGGTCAACTCTACTCCAGCTCCCGATTGTAGCAAATAAGCCTTTGCTCTCACATCAAGTGGGTTAGGATTCTTTTTGCTATTCTTAATGAAGCTTTGCATCTGCACTCCTTGTGAGTCTTGGTAAATGTGTGCCCCGATGGTGTCAAGCTTTAAAGCCCCAACATTCAGCGTCCCAACTTGAGCTTCGCCATTAATGCCTACAACAGGATGCGTGTTGAGGTTGATGTAAGCAGACGAAAAGGAGTAGCCCTTCATGCGAGCTATGTTATAGAGCGGATTGTCGCGACCTGCATTTAAATAGAAAGAGATGGCAGGCAAATAAGTCTTTAACTTTTCTTGGTCAATGTTGTAAGCTTTAGCTTGTTTGTTTGCCTCGTTGGCAAAACGTGTGAAATGTTGAGTTATGTAAGGTATGTCTTGCTTTGAACCCAGGCGTAGTGTGAGGTCGCCAGCTGAAACAAACGCAGTAGTAGTGTCGCGTGTTGATGCTAAATCAAACAAAATGTCCTTGGCCATGGTACTCATGCGTGGGGTAGTGAAGCGGTTGTGCTGTATGCCCCCTGTTAGGGTGTAGTACTTGAAAGCCTTGTCGGTGGTGGCCTTTAGGTCGATGTCTGTGCCAAAGAACAAAGTGTCGGTTGTAATGCCTAATTTTTTCAAGTCGGCATAAGGTAGTGAGGCTCGTAGGGCCAATGCATAACCTTTATGGTTCATGAAGGCCTCAAGTTCGCCATTAGCTTGTAGCAAAGGGTTGTTAGCTTGGAAGTGTGCAAAGGCACGACTACCATGTAAACGGGCTTTGAGCGCAATGCCACTTAAGTCGTAGTGGTTGTAGGTGAGCCTGTTCACAGTGGCATCAGCCGTAAGTGAGGCGCGTGATGAGAGTACATTAAATCCGTTTCCTGAAGCGCGCACTTTACCTGTAAAAGGTCCCATGGGTAAACCTTTCACAATGTTGGCAATCGGAAAATCCCGTGCAGCTGCTGCTATGTTGTACATTTCATGGCGCAAATCGGCATGGGCCTTGGCTGCTAAAGCACCTTTGCCACACTGCAAGTGAATGTTAGCATCGTACACTTGCCCCTTAAAGTCGAGCCATCCATGTGCGCCTATGCCATTAGGTATATTGACATTTTGGGTGAGTGAGGTAGGAAACAAACGTTGTATGTGCGATAGATTTTGCGTGTTAAGGTTGAAATTGAAATGCCCTTTGCGCCAGTTCTGCAACAGATTACGGGTGTAGCCGTTGGCCGAAAGCCGTGCAATGTTCGGTAAACTAAAATGCAGTGAGCGCAATAGTAAATGGTCAATGTTACCACTCATGTCAGCCTTTATAAGTAAAGGGGAATGGGGCAATGACTGCAATAGTTTGTGGTCAACGTAGCCTTTAGCTAATGTTTGCACGTCGGCATAGCTAATGAGCGCATCTACCCATGCTTGGCAATTGCCCCCCTTATGCTCGTTAAAGGCTCTGAAGTCAAGTGCCACTTGAGCATCAATGTGGGAGGAGGGGGTACGCAATTTAAAATCGGGCAGTTGTATGCGTGTTGAGTCCACGTAAACATTACCACACAAGCGCGACAATTGGAGTCCACACTTTTCATGTAGCTGTAAATAACGTATGCCAGCGCGTAGCACCCCTTCGTTATTGTAAGTCAGCGTGTCGAGTTGTAACGATAACTGTGTTATGGCAAGGTGGTTAGGGTCAATGCCCACACGCGGTTTGATGTAGGGAATATCATACTTGGCAGCCGCATTTTTTAGTTGCAATGATTGTACGGCATAATAGTTACGGCCTGTGTCAAAACATCCGCCCTGCAATAGCGCTTGTTCCATTTCAGCATAAATGCGCATAGAGTCGCCTGGCATGATAATGCGCACACGTGTGTTTTCAATGTGGGCTTTGTTGACAGCAATGTTCCACTTAGTTTTGCTTTGTGTAGTATCTTTTTGTGCAGTGTCGCTAAGTTCAACCACAAAGTCAGCTCCTTTTAACTTAGCATGATCAAGTTTAACCAGTTCTTTTTCCCAATCCACACCATGAGCTGCAGCCACCAGGGCATCAGCTTGTCCCTTAATGTGTGTGTCGGCAATGTAGCTTTTAGTGTCAAGTTTAAGTCCATAAAGTTCAAGACCATCAACATCGGCACGCCCTTTCAATAGTGGCAGCAGTTGCACATTCAGTCGTAGGTGGTTGGCATTGAGCAATGTGTCGCCTTTTTCAATAGCCACCACATGGTGTACAGCCAAGTCGAGCGGAAAGGCCAAGCGAACCTTTTCGATGCGGAAGTCCATGCCCATGCTTTCAGACATTTTATGGGCAACTTGATGAACTACAAAGTTTTGAATGGGAGGAATATATAACAAAATGGCGAGCAGCAAGAAAAACATTATCGGTGATAACACGACAATGCCCGCCCACTTACCTATTTTTATAGCTTTCTTCATGTGTGCAAACTTACACAAAAAAAGTAAGGTAGGTGTCATGGTTAACTGAAAAAGTAGGAATACAAAAAAAGACTGAGTTGCTCTACAAGCAATCAGTCTTTATAGTGTGCTCGAAGCGAGACTCGAACTCGCACGGACATTTCTGCCCAAAGGATTTTAAGTCCTTCGTGTCTACCATTCCACCATTCGAGCGACCTAGAGCGGAAAACGAGACTCGAACTCGCGACCCCAACCTTGGCAAGGTTGTGCTCTACCAACTGAGCTATTTCCGCATATGTTACACAAAGTGTGTGCAACGTTTTTAAAACATAAGTGAAGAGGAGGAGACTCGAACTCCCACGACACAATTGTCACTACCCCCTCAAAGTAGCGCGTCTACCAATTCCGCCACCTCTCCAAGATGTTTCAGTATCTAATATGTTTCGCTCGAAGAAGTTATCCTGCAATGGAAGACATGCTTCGATTGTTTTATAGAGCGGAAAACGAGACTCGAACTCGCGACCCCAACCTTGGCAAGGTTGTGCTCTACCAACTGAGCTATTTCCGCGTTGCACTTGCACGATAGTGTTTTATCGTTTTTGCGAGTGCAAAGGTATGGCTTTTATTTTAAACTACCAAATTATTCTTGAACTTTTTTATCAGAAAATGCATAAGCAGCTACATTAGCGAAGCCTACTAAGGGTACAATAAAAGCCACAGACATGCTGCTGGCATCAGCTACAAGTCCCATAAAAAGAGGACCAATGGCACCACCCACGGGGGTCATCATGAGTAGTGATGAAGCGCGTTTTGTGAGCGGACCGAGGCCGCGCAATGAAAGTGCAAAAATGGTGGGGAACATAATGCTTTCGAACACATAGATAAGTACTAAAGCCCCAAATGAGAAGGTGCCTAAGTCGAGTACTACAATGAGTGTGGTGAGGAAGGTGCCTAATGCACAGATGCGCAACACCTTTTCGCTGTCGATGTGTTGCATGATAATGCTACCTAACACGCGGCCCAACATAAATAACGATAGTCCTCCGAATGACAATGCCACGCTTGCATCGCGAGCATCCATCAGTCCGCTATCACTCACATAGTTAATAAAGAAACTATTAATTGAAATCTCAGAAACTTCATAACTCAACAAGGCAAACACACCAAACATGAATGCCTTGTTTTTAAACAATGAACGGAGTGTGTGATGTTGGGCTTTGTTGTGAATAGTGTGTTCTGTGTTGGTAGTTTTAATTTCGGGCAACTTTACGCGTGTAAACACCAGTGCTACGAGCAATGCCATTATGCCCATAACAATATAAGGTAAGGCAATGCGTTCGCTTCCGCCATTAGAGAATAAGAGTAAACCACCCAACAAAGGACCGCAGATGCAGCCTAAGCCATTGAGCGATTGTGCTAAGTTGAGACGTGAAGCTGCGGTTTCAACATCGCCTAGTTCGGTGACATAGGGGTTGGCCGCTGTTTCAAGAAACACCAGTCCACAAGCAATGACAAATAGTGAACCTAAAAAGAACTCAAACGACATGATTTGTGCGCCAGGCCAAAAGAGTAAAGCTCCGATGCCGTAAAGTATGAGTCCGATAACTACGCCTATACGATAGCCACGTCGGTCAGTAATAAGGCCTGCGGGAATGGCCATAACAAAGTATCCCAAATAAAACATTACTTGCACCATGGATGAATGTGCATGGTTCATGCCTGGGATAACTAACTGAAAGTGCTTATTGAGTACATCGAGAATGGAATGTGCGGCTCCCCACAGAAAAAATAAGGAGGTGATGAGTACAAAGGGCAGTATATACTGTCGTTTAACTAATGCTTTCAAAACTTTTAAGGGTTGGGTTGTTAAGGGTTGGTTATGTGTGGAAATGACTTTCCCCTATTAACGAAGTCGTCTAAACTTTTCTGACGAAGATTATATTTAAACTTTTACCTCTTCTACATTTAATCTTTACCTTTCTTATTGACCGTTTTTTGACATCTCATCGGTCGTGTAGCTCGCTACACTCCCTCTTCAATGCCAAAGATAGTGCAAACCGAATGCAAAAAGCCAAGCTTGCTTGAGATTTTTGCTGAGGTGCAGCCTATCTTATACAAAAGTCGCTTCATAAATAAAGGCAAATCTTAAACTTCATAAAAGTTTAGACGACTTCAATGTACTTTTAGGGTAAATATATTTCAGAACATTTTATTCATAATGTTCAAACAAAAAGTCGTTATAAGGATACTTTTGCACGTGCAACTGCTTGACGCGACTATAAAGTAACTGTTTTAACTCGTCAATGTTTTGTCGTTCACGAGCCGAAATGAAGATGCAGTCATCACCCATCTTGGCCATCCACGTTTGCTTCAGTTCGTCAAGTGATACATTCTCTTTAGTAGCAGGTGTCAAATCGTCAGGATCCTTTTCAGTCCAAGTGTAGGCATCCATTTTGTTAAAGATGATGATTTGTGGCTTTTCAGCGCACCCCAAGTCTTGTAACGTTTTGTTTACTACCTCAATTTGCTCCATAAAGTCAGGGTGTGACACATCCACCACATGTACCAACAAGTCGGCTTCGCGCACTTCATCAATTGTACTTTTAAATGAGTCAACCAAGTCGGTAGGTAGCTTGCGAATAAACCCAACCGTGTCGGCCAATAGGAAAGGTAAGTTGTCAATAATAACCTTGCGCACCGTAGTGTCGAGTGTGGCAAACAGTTTGTTTTCGGCAAAGACCTCAGTTTTAGCCAACAAATTGATAAGTGTAGATTTACCCACATTGGTGTATCCTACTAAGGCCACACGTATGAGTCGTCCGCGATTTTTGCGCTGAGTTGTTTTTTGTCGGTCAATGTCAGCTAAGCGTTGTTTGAGCAACGACATACGATTCAAAATGATACGACGGTCCATTTCAAGCTGCGTTTCACCAGGTCCACGCAAGCCTACAGAACCTTTGCCACCACCTGAACCCGAGCCACCACCTTGACGTTCAAGGTGAGTCCATAAGCGTTGCAGTCGGGGTAGCATATAACGATATTGAGCTAGTTCAACTTGTGTTTTAGCATTGGCCGTTTGGGCGCGCATGGCAAAGATGTCGAGAATGAGGTTGGTGCGGTCAAGAATCTTAACCCCCAACACCTGTCCTATGTTGCGCAATTGTTTGGCAGAGAGTTCGTCATCGAAAATGACCATACCGATTTCGCGCTCATTCTCCTCCTCAGCGTCAATGTAAGCCTTTATTTCCTCTAATTTACCTTTACCCACGTATGAAACAGACGATGGACCATCCATCTTCTGTGTAAAGCGTTTCACTGTAACGGCTCCAGCTGTTTCGGCCAAAAATTCCAATTCATCAAGATATTCTTGTGTCTTTCGCTCATTTTGTGTCTTAGTAATTAAGCCCACAAGAATAGCGGTTTCGGCCTTTATTTCTTCTGTCTGTATAAAACCTTGCATAATTAGTCAATCTTTTTAAAGTAACAATAGGCATCCCTCCTTAAGCTAATGATTCAAATGTTAGGTTGACATTTGAAAAGATATCTTCTTTAGTCCTTTTATTCATAGCTCTGCACTATTGTTGGCTGCAAAGTTACACATTTTCAATGGAAAAGAACTTTTGTCAGTACAAATAACTCATTCCGAGCTATGCCGGCAAAGATGTATGGGGTATGTTGAGCAATGGTGGGCTAATCTAAGCATATTGGTTTAACGGGTTAACAAGTTGACGGGTTTACGGGTTAACAGATTAACAGGTTAATGGGGTAACGGCTTAACAAGTAGACAGTTTAACAAGTAAGTATGCATACACCACTTATTATGTTAAAGTTAGAATGGTAAGAAACTAAAATGCTTGACAAACTTACCTGTTAACCTGTAAAGTTGCCCCATAAACCGAAAATTCGGCACAATTTCGCTTTTGAAAAGCAAATGGTCTACAACAAAAGCCACCGATTATGAAAAAGTGAATCATAATCGGTGGCTTTAATTATGTGGCCCTAAAAAAATGGGCTTTTGGCTTGTTTACTTGTGTAGCTAAAACTTGCTCACAAGTAAAAAACTATGTGTTGCGCAAGTGTTAGAACGTCAAGCGCAAGCCCACTTGGCAGTGCCAACGTGAAAGAATAGGAGCTGCACTGGGGTTGCTGTTGGCATTGTAAGTGTAGGTAGGAGTAGCAATGGTGTTGCCATTGGCACCTTGGGTAGTGCTGATGCCTGTAACAGAAACGGGTGATACGTTGTAGGCATTGCCATACTGTGTACCCCACTTTTTGTTGAGCATATTGGCAAAGTTGGTAATGTCGAAGGTGAATTCGAGTTTACCAAGATTCTTAGCATAGAAGCTCTGACCAAAGTGAAGGTTTACCTCATTTTCCCAAGGAGTGCGGTTAGAGTTACGTTCAGCGTACTGTCCGCGGTGATTCTTGGCATAGTCGTCAGCCTCAATCCATTGCTTAAAGCTTTCGCGGTTTTCAGCAGCAGTCATAGTAACGTTGCCATTCTTATCCTTCACATCAGCAAAGTTCATTAAAGCCAACTCGGCATCAGTAGGAATGTAAAGCAATGAGTTGCCACGATATCCGTCACCATTGAAGTCCTTTGACTCGTTCATGGTCAAGCTATAACGACCACCTGAAGTACCATTATAAATAATTGAGAACGAGGTGCTCATTAATCCATTCAAATACTTGGGTGAGTTGTAGTTCAGCGCAATCATGATGCGGTGAGGAATGTCGAACTTAGACCATCCCAACTCATTCTTGGCGTTGGTGTCAATTGAGTAGTTGTACTTCCAGTTAGAGTAAGCTTGTGATGAAGTACAATCGTTAACTGACTTAGAATGACCAAAGGTGTAGCTGGCATTGATGCCAAGGCCAAACTCAAAGTCCTTTTGCAAACTTGCGGTCAAAGCATATGAGTAGCCCTTATTAGTGTTCTTAATGTTGATGATGTTGCTGTAAGCACTACCAGTAATGTAGTGGTAGTAAGGAGCAGCTGAGGTTTCAACACCAGGAATGGCGTAAACGTAATCATTCTCATTACGTGTTACGGCAAGGTTTTCAAAGAAAGCTTGGTTGATGTTTTTAGAATAAACACCCTCTAAAGTCATCTTTACATCACCTGGCAACTTTTGTTCAACAGCCAAGTTGGCACGGAGCACTTGTGGAAACTTAAAGTTCTTAGCAATGGTGTTGATCTCTTCAGAAGCCGCTGTTAATGTCTTGGTAGTTTCTTCAAGATTATTCAGACTATTGCCGATGGTGGGTAAGTTACCCTTGCTCAAGTTGTAGTGCTTAACCTCAATACCATTGTTGTTGTAAGCATTTGACATCCAAACAAAAGGAACACGACCTGTAAAGATACCTAAGCCACCGCGAATGAGTGTTTTGTGCTCGCTATCAGCATACCAATTAAAGCCTACACGAGGTGAAACAAGTACTTTAACTGAAGGAGTCTCGCCCACCTTTACACCCAAATTGTTTTGGGCAGCAAAGCGGTTGAAGTCAACATTAGTGGTAGGCTTGTTAAAGAACATGGGCAAGTCAATGCGCAAACCATAAGTTAGGTTGAAGGCAGAATTGAGCGTCCACTTGTCTTGTGCATAAAAGCCGAGCTGCCCTGTTTTCATGGCAGGAGCGTAGCGAAGGCTTCCTGTCAAATCCTTGTCAGAGTAAGTATAACCAAATGCATTGGGCTTATCGTTCATAAAGTCATCTAAGGTGTTAAAACCATAGTAACCTGTAGCGTTGGCCATAAACAAGTTGGCTATTTTGTAGAACTCATTGTGCGTACCAAAGGTGAGTGTGTGCTGACCTGTGTAGTATGACAAGTTGTTTTCGATAGTGTAAACATCTTGATCCAAGCGGTTGGCACCTGAGTATTGCTCTGTACCAATGTAGGCCGAGATGTTGGTTACTTCGTCTGCAGCCTTTACATTTTTAATGATGATGGAAGGTCCTTCATTGCCAGCTTCGCGGTGGTCGCGCACATAAGTGGCCGAAGCACGGAACTCATTGTAGAACTTATCGCCAATGCGTGAGTTCAATTCAGCAACAATTGAGTTCGTCTTGTCAAAGAAGCGATAGCCAGAGTTGTTAAAGTAATACTTTTTGCTACCAGTAGCCCAAGTGTCTTTGTTGGCATTGTTGAGCTGGTAACGAATGGCAAACTTATTGTTTTCGTTAATGTTCCAGTCAATGCGAGCCAATAAGCCAAATGACTTGGTGTCAATGTTGCGTGAGCCAAAGTTATCAGTAACGCCTGTGTATTGGGCATATTTGTCGGCAATTTGCTGGGCAGTTTCAGTAGTAATGTACTTGTTGCTATAACCAGGACCATAGCTTGAAGGGTAAGATTCTTTACGACCTTCAGCGCTAACAAAGAAGAATAATTTGTCCTTGATAAATGCGCCACCGAATGTACCACCAAATGTGCGATTATACTGGTCGGTCATAGGCGACTTTTTGTAATCGCGTGAAGCATCATATTTGCCGTACATCTTTTGGTTGTTGTAGTAAGCATAAGCTGAACCATGGAACTCGTTGGTACCCTGTTTGGTAACAGCGTTAATGGCGCCACCTGTGAAGCCGCTTTGGCGAACATCGAAGGGGGCTACAACAACCTGTAACTCTTGAATAGCATCCATTGAGATGGGGTTAGCGCCAGCTTGACCACCATTCATACCATTGGCAGTAAGGCCAAACACATCGTTAGCTACTGTACCATCAATTTGGAAACTATTGTAGCGGTTGTTAACACCAGCAATGGTAATACCACCTACCTTGTTAGGAGTAACCATTGGGCTATTTTTTACAATATCCTGCACCGAACGGTCAATGGTAGGAGTAGAGGTGATGTTTTGCAATGAGAAGTTCTTTGCAGCACCTCCCTTTTGCTTGCGTTCAACTGTTACGGTTGCTTCAGCCAAATCGTTGTCTTTGGGCTTCAACTGCACATTGATGGGGAGCGAGTTTCCTAACTCAAGGTAGAGTTTCTCATACTGCTTGGTGCCATAGCCAAGATACGAAACCGTTACGGTGTAGGGACCACCCGTACGCATACCTTGAATGGTATAGCGACCATCTTTGTTGGTTACAGCACGATAGCGTGAACCTGAAGGGTTGTGTACTGCCGTAATTGTAGCACCAATTACGGGTTCATTCTTTTCGTCAACTACAGAGCCGTTGATGGCAGAGGTTGTTACCTGGGCACTGGCTACTACAGCAAACGTAGGAGCGGTGAGTGCCGCCAACATGAGTTTTGTAAAATGTGACATAAATATTATGTTGAAGTGGTATATTCTTTGTTGAGTATTAACGGGTTAGTGAGTTTACAAAATTCTCTAACGCATATAAAACGCTTAGCGCAACATGTCGTTCACTTGTTGCAAACTGCCATCATTTTGTGCTGGCTGTATGTGCAGTAAATGACAGAGCAAGGGGTAAATGTTTGTGTTGCTAAACACGTGTTCCTTGGTGTATCCTTGTTTAAAATCGGGTCCCATGGCACGAAAGGGTACTTGCATGTCGAAACTGGTGTTATCAAATCCGTGCATGCCACATGCACGCACCTTGGTTTCAGTAATCATCCAACCACAATCAGGGCTTACTACAATGTCGCCAATATTCTCATTGTCATTGTAGTGCAAGTAGGCTGGAATGTCAGCTTTGCGCCATACTTTTACGTGTGGCATTTTAAGCAAGGCTTCGTACACCTTCTTTTCACATCCCTTTTTAGGCCACACGTGTGTGGGTAGGTCGCAATGTACGCGATTCACCCATTCGCGTTTAATGTAGTCATAGGGGTTTACTACATGGTCGTTATCAACGCGCACCATGCCGTGGTCGGCCAACACAATGAGGTTGATGCTGTCGCGGTTAGGTAGAGTTTGTAAACTTTCGTAGAGTGACTCAATGATGTGATCCATTCGTTCAACAGCATGGCGTGTTTCGGGAGCCATGGGGCCATAGGTGTGACCGCTATGATCGGGCTCTTCAAAGTAAGCCAATACAAGTTCAGGACGTTCGGCCTCGGGCAAACGTAAGTAGCGTGTAACTTCGGCCACACGTTCGGCAAAGGTGAGCAATGGCTTTTGTAAGTAATTGTGGTAATAAGTGGGGAAGTGTCCACCTATTTTAACATCCGACCCTGGCCAATACACCACGCCCGTTTTAACTCCTTGGCGTGTAGCAGTGTTCCAAATGGGTTCACCATGCCAAAAGTAGGGATCTTGACGTGTTTCGTTGTTGCCTAATGAAAAGGTGCGTCCCGTCTTTTGATCCATAAAAGTGTTGGCTATGATGCCGTGGTGAGCAGGTACAAGACCCGTAACCAAAGTGTAATGGTTCGGAAAGGTTTTCGATGGGAACGATGGCTGCATTATGGCAGCTACACCTTGTTGTGCCATTTGGTTCAGAAATGGTGTGTTGTAGGCTCGGGTGTATTCTTCGCGAAATCCATCGAGCGATACCATTACTGTGTAGTGCTTAGCCCAACTGCTGAATGGAAGCAGACTAACGAATAAGAGTAAGATGTAAAACTTTTTAAGTAACATATGATAGTATAAATCAATATTGTTTACGCTGCAAAGTTAGCGCGTTGTTGTTTCAAAAGTGTGTAGGTTTACTGCTTTATGCACACGTGTTGGCAGATTTAGCAAGTAAGTTGACAACTTAGTGGAGTTATAGGGTGAGTTTGCCAATTTCTTTTGCTACTTACTTTTCAGGCTTTAATATTATAAGTGGTTACCTGTTAACCCGTCAACTCGTTAACTTGTTAACCTGTCAACTCGTTAACCTGTTAACCTGTTAACCTGTCAACTCGTTAACCTGTTAACCTGTCAACCCGTTACCCCGTCAACCCTAATATATATAGCAAAAGGCCCAGAAGCAAATTTGAAGTATTTGCTTCGGGGTCTTTTACTTATTAATAAAGTCAGAATTTCACGGTGCCTAAGTTGCGATCAACTAACATACCATCTTTGGCCTTAAGGTTGAACTTACCCGCCTTCTTAGCTTTGAACTTAATGATGAACAAGTTATGATTGCCTTCATCAAGCAAGAAGTTATTGCCGCGGTTAACGAATGTGGGGAACAATTCCTTCTGACCATTTGTGTGCAAACGATCATATGTAAGGTTCACCATATCCTTCATGTTAAGCAACTCGGTGCCAACATATTCTAACTCGCTTGTGTTGTAAGGCAACGCAAAGCTCAAACCATTCACATAGTGTAAGCCCTTGCCGCTCACGGTAATTTCAACCATGTCGCCTGCGGCAAATGTCTTTTTGTTAGGCGTGAGTACAAGTGAACCTGCTACCTTATCATTAGAGTTGCGTACGCCACCATCTAATTCGGTAGTAACACATGAAATGTCGTAAGCATCAATCAAGCCATTCTTGTTGATGTCGCCAGCGCTCACATAGTCAAAGTCGCTATCACCCTTACGCAAACCAGTGTAGTTCATGTATGAGGTGAGGTCGTTTTCGTCAATGCGCTTATCGTGGTTAATGTCACCTTGGTAATAGCTTTCAGAGCCAGCTACCTTAAATATGTACATTTGGCTACCTGAGGCAAAGTTGCCAACAGCCTTGTCGAGGTGCATCTTCACGTAACGAGCCTCGGGGTTGCCCTCAAAGCTAAATGTCTTGTGGTCGGCATTCTGTGCCCATTCAAATTTAACGGGAGCGCTCCATGTTTGACGGTCGGTGCTATATGAGAACGAGCCAGCCAACAAAGTACCATTGCCAGCGTCTTCGCGTGGAATGTATTCAAGTCGGTCAAGTTTGTTCACTGATCGCAAATCGATAGTAACATCGGCAGGCACACCTTCACCCTTGCCCCACTTAGTGTGCCAAGGACTCTTCTCGTCAAAGTCGAACAACTTGTCAATGCCTTGACCAGGTTGATCTTCAGCAGAATTTTGTGCTTTGATACCCTTTATGGCAAATTCCAAGGGGTTGCTCTTAGTAGTGGCTGAGGCTGAAGCCCAGTCAGAGTAACCATCTTTGTTCACAGCACGCACCTTAAAGGCATAGTCTGTTTCGGGTTGTAAGCCATCAATGGTAAACTCAGTGTCGCGAATGGTAGAGTAGAGCATGCCGTTATACTCAATTTCATAGAAGTCGGCATTCTCTTGTTTGTTCCATGAAGGTGTAAGGCTGAATACACCTGTGTTAGCTTCGGTAAACTTAACGTTGGGAGCTGACAAGGCACCGCTATGCGTGCGCATGCGGTCAGCGGGAGCAAATTCAAAGCCATTTACTGTAACGTCAATAGTGTTGGCTGTTACATCCGTCTTGCCTATCTTAACCAGTAACTGTGCATTCTTGTTAATCACCTTTTTAGCCATTTCGGTGCCAGGAGTAGCAAAGCGGTTGAGGTTAGGCTTTTCGTTGTAGAAGTAAACATCTGTACCCTTTTCAAAGTCGGCCCATGTAGAAACGGCAGTTAGCTTAACGCTCTTTTTGCCTACCTTAGCACTTACGCTCTTAGGTGCTTTGCTCACATTAATGCGGAGCTCAGTTTCCTTGTTTGCTTCAAAGCCATCAAAGTTGCCATAGGTGCGGTTGATGGTAATGGTGAGTTTGTCCTTACCATTGCCCCAGGTGTGTACCTCGGTACGTGTACACTTGCCACCTAAGTAGGCTTGTGTGTTACCATCATCGTCATACTCACTAAAGGCAGCATTGCCATTAGCTGTGGCGTAGATTTCGTAAGCGCGATAATCCTTACGTATTTGCGATGGATTGTTGTTAGCATTAGCCATAGGAATGATGGCATCAGCCTTTACAAACACGGGCAGTTTCCACAAGGGAGCTTCATAATTGTTAATGATGCGGCCACCTTCATATACATCGCCATTGTAATAGTCTACCCAACGTCCCTCGGGCAGATAAATGCCATTACGAATGTCGTTGCCGTCCTTATCCATCTTTGTGTCTTTATAAATAGGTGCAACGAGGAATGAGGGGCCATACATAAACTGATATTGCGTGTCGCTACCCAATGTGTAGTCGTTGGGGTAGTCGAGGAACATGGCACGAATCATAGGCTTGCCATCAACAGCTTGGCGAGCTATGGTGTAAGTGTAGGGCAACAACTCACTCTTCAGTTTGAGGTAAGAGCGGTTGATGCTTGTAGCGGGTTCGCCCAACACTTCAGGATACTTAGGATTAGAACCCCAACCATCCATGTTAAGTTCCATGGGAGTGAAAGTCTTCCATTGGAATTCGCGTACATTAACAGGCACGTTTTTACCACCAAAGATGCCATCAACGTCGGAAGTGATGTTAGGCTGTCCTGACAGACCAGAACCGATGAATGTAGGAATGTGGAAGCGAATGTACTCCCAGTCGCCACCTGTTTGGTCACCGCTCCAAATGCCTGCATAACGTTGAGTACCAGCCCAACCATCTAATGAAATGATGAAGGGACGAGCGTTGGCACCATAGTAGGGCATAACTTGTGCTACATCGGCCACACCATTCAAACCAAATGAGTAGCCATAGCCTACCCAGGCAACGTCGGTTTTGAGCACACGTACACCTGCATCGCGAACTTCCTTAACAATGTCGCGCTGTAGCAAGGGTTCAATACCTTCCTTGGGGTGTAAGTCGCTTTGTGTCCAAAGACCTATTTCAACACCCTTAGAACGGGCATAGTCGCCAAACTCCTTTAGGTTTTGAATGTTGCCATCAAGTGAGTTGGTTTGGCCATAACCTGCGCCATAACCATCGTTGGGCAAGAACCAACCCAAGGGCATATCGTTTTTGAAATAACGATCAATGGCCGCACGAGCTGAGAACTGGTAATTATTCTTTTCGCCATTGAGGCTCTCTTTTATGCCACCATTATCCTTTTGGCTTTCGTTGTAGCGCTTACCATCTTCGTAGAGCATAAAGCCATTTTCGGCTGGTGTCCAGTAGTCGCGGTTATAAGCATTGAGGTGGCCTTCATAAAAGCCAAACTTAGGCAACAACACGGGGTTACCAGTGAGTTGGTAAAAGTCGTTGAGCAAGTCAACGGGCTGTTGGTCAACCATGACAAAGGCGTCAAGGTAGTCCTCTTGATGAGTCAGAATAACCTTACCTTCCTCAGTGGCACCAAAGTCATAACGACCTGGCTTGAAAGTGTTCCACATTACGCCATAGCCAGCTGTACTCCAATAGAAAGGAGTGGGCGAGGCAACGCCACCATCTACCCAGTTGTTGGTGTTTTCAATGGCAATGCTTTTGCCCTTATGGCTGAAGCGTCCATTCTGTACACCACCACCATAGAAGTATTCATTGTTACGTGCCTTGAAGGTGAGGGTTGTACTATTTTTGTCAAAGCTAACGGGACTGAGGCTTTCAACAACGGCATCACCTGTTTGGGTGTTAACTACTGAAATAAGGCCGCTTTGCTTATCAATGTGAATAGCTACTTTAGGTGTAGCTACAACAAAGCCGTTACTCTCGGTGCGCACATCAACAGCCATGGTTGAGCGACGTGCGTTCTCAACTAATATTTTGGCAGGAGGTGTGGCTTGAGGGTCGCGTACAACACCACCATTATCATCGCGGAAAAGGCGGAAAATGTTGTCGCCATAAAAGTCAATGGTCAATTGCTTGCCATTGTTATAGTTTACTTCAACCGTAGTGGGGTTGAGCTTTGTAACGCTCTTAATAGGATTGTTGGTAGCGGCAGCTTGTGCTGATGTGCTTGACAATCCATTAACCAAGGGCAAAGCTTGTACACCTTCGGCACCGAAGGTGAGTCCTGCTACCGCCAAGGGTAAGGCCATGACGAGTGTAGCGTAGCGTTTGCCTTGCTTGTTATATTTTGATTTTTTCATATTCAATTTGTAAAAAAAGAATGGATGTATTAATTTACGGGGTCAAAGTTACGCATAAATTGGCACATAGTGGATGGTTTGTGTAGGAAAACTTATTAATTCTTAACGAAGTTCATGCTCTTGTTTTGCAGAGGGGATGGTGCTATTCTATCGCTGTCAGGTATTCGGGATGTGTTCGGGTTGCGTTCGGGATACGTTTAAAACGTATTACGAACAATCCTCGCGTTAATTAATGCGTACAATTATAGCTATGCGTTGGCAGAATAAGTAAACAAGTTGACAAGTTAACAGGTTAGTAGTGGAAAAAAAACTTGGCCCATTTTTAAGTTAAGTAGGTATTACGTACTCAAAAGTTGTTGAGCACATGCTCAACACTTATGTATATTGGTACTAAGATTCGTCCAACCATTGGTTGGACGAATCTTAGTACTAATTGCAAATGGCAATGAGTATAGTACTCACAATCGTCCAACCATATGGTTGGACGATTGTGAGTACTAATATACTTCGTTCTTTAGCATCACATTAATGACAAAGTAAAGTATCTGCATTGTGCTTAGAGTACAATTGCAGTAAGTAGATGTACTGATTTAGCAAGGGCTGAAGACCATCTTTACTCAATCAGGGACTTTCTTTAGAGAAAATTTTAGTAGGTATAAAACGAGCATGTCTTTACCCGTTGGCGGAATTTCAGGTTAACGGGTTTACAAGTTGACAGGTTAACAAGTAAGTATGCTTTACACCACTTATTATGTTAAAGCCAGAATGACAAGAAATTTAAAAAGCTTGGCAAGCTTACCTGTTACCCCGTTAACTTGTCAACTTGTTTATTTGTGATTAACCGTCATGCCCTTTTGCACCATATATTCTGTAGTTTGCAACAATGAGAACACATATTGCTTTAATGCGGCAAAAGCAGGTGAAAAAGCGGTAGGCTGAGGATGCCCCTTAGCTGTGAGGTTGTAGCAAAATTCGCGTTTGCTCTCATCATTGTACACATACAGGTGGTGCGCATCGCGTGCAGCAATGGTTTTGTCAGCCGTATAAAAGGCAGCGGGACGAGGTGCATCGTGCAGCAAGTCAAGTCCAAAATTATTTTGTATGTAGGGCAATCGCAATTGTCCCATAATGGTAGGTGCAACATCCACTTGTCCTGCAAATTGCGTGCGCTCTTGTGGCTTGAGCCATGAAGCGTGCATAATAAGAGGAATGTGGTTAAATGATTCGGGCAATTCGCAGTCAGCTTGTCCAATGAGTTTGCCGTGGTCACCTAAGAATACAAAAAGGGTGTTTTTGGCCCAAGGCTCATGGCTAACTGCTTGCATAAATGCACCTATGCAATGGTCGGCATAACGCACAATTTGTTGATCGGGGCTAAGCTGCGGGTCTTGAAATTGTGCGGGAACTACATAAGGTGGATGGTTGCTGATAGTGAGCAAGGTTGCAAAGAATGGGCGCCCTGAAGCAGCATGCTTACGTAGCACAGGTAGAGCATAACTAAAGAGATAGTCATCGGGAACGCCAAAGTGATTTACCACTTTTGAGGCGGGGTAGTTCTCTTGTGCATAAATTTCGTTGTAGCCATTGGTGCGGAAAAAGGCATTCATGTTGTCATATTGACTCTCGTGAGTCATAAAGAAAAGGGTGCTATAGCCAGCTTGCTTCAGCATGGTAGGCAACCCCGAGTAAACAGGGATGCTTGACCCCTTCATAGCATTGCGAAACATGATTGAAGGGAAAGAATAAAGTGTGGCATACAGTCCGTGGTTAGTGTGGTTGCCCGCTGAATAGCAGTTGGCAAAGCTAAGTGAGTGGGCATAAAGTGAGTCAAGATGGGGTGTTAAGTGAGCTGTGTTGCCAAAGTGACTCATTAGTTTGGCCGACATAGACTCCATGAGTACAATGACCACATTACGTTTTATAGGGGCACTATCAGGTCGCACCTCACGTGCTATGGGCGAAATTCCACTTATGCCATTGCGGTGGTAGTAAAGTTGCACATTATGTATAGCCTGTTCGGCAGGCATAAGGTGTAGTGTCTTGTTTTCAGGTCGTAGTTCGTCGAGTGTGCTGGTGAGCAAGCTAAACATAGGGTTGACTCCAAGGTTGTTGAGCACAGGACTGGTGCTAAAATAGGCAGCGCTTACCTTAATAGGGTTATAGCCCAATCTTCCTCGTATGCCTAATAAACAAGCAGCTATTAATACTACAGCCATGATGCCAGGTTGAAGGTAACGTTTGCCTATGCTGACGCTAGCTTCATGGCGAATGCTTGTTGTGGTAAACTTATGGCGTAATATACGCAAAGCTCCACTAAATGCGATGGTTGCAATAGCAAAAGATGCAATGTACAGATAATAGGATGTTTCACCAAAAATCATGCCCAACGTTGTGCCACCATATGAAGCCCAATTCCAAATAGAGGCATTGAGCATTTTGCTAAAGTAACTAAAGTAGGGTATGTTGCCAGCTTCGGCCATGAACACAAGGGTGTAGAGAATGCCGAACCATAGGTTGAGCGCGCGATACATGTAGTTTTTCCACCATGAGCCTATGCTAAGGATGCAAGTAACTACCAATGGTAGAACCATAATGTAGCAAGCTATGACGTTGTCAAACCACAAACCGCGAATAAAAGCAGTAAGTGTGAGTTGGGGCTGTGCTGCAATGTCGGGCGTTATTTGTGACCGAACAGCTCCATAAAAAAGCACTCTGAACAAGGTCATAATGACGAGTGCTATGATGTGTATGCTGAAAAGGTAACTGATGTTTTTTTTGAAAGTGTTCATGACAAAACTTCTTCGTAAGGGGGTTAAAAGAGAGTTCTTCTTTTGGAAGGCTTAAAGTTAGGGTAGAAATAAGTGTTCAAAATTATTTTTATGAAACAAGTCTTCTTTTTCTCTCGTGTTGAATACTTGTTTACAAAATAATTTTGAACACTCGTGCTTATACATTTGCTACGCGCATGATGTCGGCAAAAACGCCAGCTGCAGTAACTTCGGCTCCAGCCCCATACCCCTGAATGAGCATGGGATATTCATGATAACGCTCAGTAGTAAGTAAAAGAATGTTATTAGAGCCTTCAAGGTCATAGAGGGGATGTCCTTGACTGATTTCGCGCAAGCCTACACGTCCCTTGCCTTCATTCCATTCAGCCACAAAGCGCCAACGCTTATGTTCACGCTCTAATCGTTGGCGTTCGACCTCAAAGTGAGCGTCTAACTCGGGCAAATGTTGCCAAAAGTTATCTAATGATCCATCAAACAAGTGGTTAGGAATAAATAAGTTACGCTCAATATCCTCGACATTAACATGGTAGCCACTCTCGCGTGCCAAAATGACCAATTTGCGAATGACATCCTTGCCCGATAGGTCGATGCGAGGGTCAGGCTCACTATATCCATTCTCTTGTGCCAAGTGAACCGCCTTGCTCAAGGGAATGTCGGCCGAAAGCGTGTTAAACACATAATTAAGCGTACCGCTAAGAACAGCCTCAATGCGTAGCACGCGATCACCTGAACCACGCAAATCGTTGATGGTGCTTATGATGGGCAAACCCGCTCCTACGTTCGTTTCAAACAAAAATTTAACACCTTTTTCGCGGGCAGTATGCTTAAGTTGTTGGTAAACAGAAAAGTCAGATGAAGCTGCCACCTTGTTAGCCGCCACAATGTTTACGTTGTGTTGCAATAAACGCAAATATTGAGCTGCCACCTCGTCGCTTGCAGTACAATCAACAAACACCGAATTGAAAATGTTCATTTCTTCAATTTCGCGCATCATGCGTTCCACGCCTCCATTGCCTCCTTGTTGCATGGCTTCGCTATAGTGGGCCGGGTCAATGCCATCGGCATTATAGGCCGCATGGCTACGGCCGCTTATGCCCACAATGTTGAGCTTCAGTCCGCGCTCGCGAAATAGCTTGTCGCGTTGTGCTGCAATTTGTTGCAACAAACTGCCTCCTACGGTGCCTGTGCCACAAATAAACAAGTTCAAGTCCTCATGCTCACTTAAGAAAAAACTATCATGTAGCACATTAATCGTTTTGCGCAGTTGTGTGCGGTCAACCACAAACGAAAGGTTCATCTCTTGTCCGCCCATGGCTGTAGCGTTAATGCTAATACCATTGCGTCCCAACACGCTGAACAATTGTCCTGCAATGCCAGGAATATGGCGCATACGTTCACCCACAACAGCTACACTCGAAAGTCCGTCAACACGTTGGGCAGGGTTCATAGCGCCATCAGCTATTTCGGTAGCAAACTCAGCATCTAACAGGTTACAAGCCTTGCGGGCATCAGATGGAGTAACACAGAGTGTGGTACTTGTTTCTGAAGAGTTTTGTGCCACCATGAACACACTAATGCCCCCATTGCTCAGGGTAGTGAAGATGCGTCGGTTAACACCAATAACACCCACCATGGCGGGGCCGCTAACTGTTACCGTGCTTGTTTCCTTCACCGACGATATACCGCGAATGGGTCGTCCGCTCGGTGTAGCATCTTTGCGTATTACGCTACCTTTGCCATCAGGACGAAAGGTGTTCTTTATGTATATAGGTATGTTCTTTTGGCAAACAGGATATATGGTAGGAGGATAAACCACCTTAGCACCGAAGTTACAAAGTTCCATAGCCTCGGCATAACTCAGTTCATCAATAGTGAAGGCTCCCGGAATGATGCGAGGGTCGGCAGTCATAAAACCATCCACATCCGTCCATATTTCAAGTGCATCAGCATTAAGCGCGGCAGCCAAAATAGCTGCGGTGTAGTCAGAGCCACCGCGTCCTAAGTTTGTGGTAATGCCCGTTTGTGCATCGCTGGCAATGAAACCACCCATAACCACTAAGTTGAATTGATGCTGCATGAAAGCTTGACGAATAGCCTGATTCGTCAAGTCAAAGTCAACCAAATGCTTATCACTATTATGTTCGGTGCGAATAAGCTGTCGTGCATCATAGTGCACAGCTCCTGGTATAAGTTCAGCTACAATGAGCGACGACATACGTTCGCCATAGGCCACAATTGCATCCGACGTTTTAGCTGTGAGGTCTTGTATGAGGCACACACCATGCAAAATGCTACGTAGCTCGGCCAACAAGACATCAAGCGAGGCGATGAGTCGTGCTTGTTTTTCAGCAGCAATGACATCAGCCACCATTTGGTGGTGTCGCTCTGTTAGCGCATCAAATTCGGTAATATAATGAGTGTCGCCCTTAGCAGCCATATGCGTAAGGCGTATCAGCTGGTCGGTAACACCTCCAAGAGCCGAAACTACAACAATAGCAGGGTGGGGTGTGCCTGCCACAATGCGGCACACATTCTTTATAGCTTGGGCGGTACCTACTGACGAACCGCCGAATTTGAGTACTTTCATAATGCGTTTAGTAGTCTGGTTTGTTTATTGGCAGGGTGTTCAAAAAAAGTATATACCCGTTGGCGGATTTTGGGTTGACAATTTAACAAGTAAGTATGCCCTACGTTACTTATGATGTTAAAATCAGAATGGCATGAAGCTTATAAAAAATTGACAAACTTACCTGTTAACTTGTCAACCCGTTAATCTGTCAACTCGTTAACCTGTTAACTTGTTAACTAATTCCGCCAACGCCTTTATATATATTGAACAACTACTTTAGTTTACAGTTTTACTTTCTTCTTAACAGCTTTCGATTCGTTTTGCAAACGGTCGAGTGCAGTAACAATATAAACGTATTTGTTATGTCCTCCTTGGTAAGGTAGCTGATAATAGGTGTTGGGTGTAATGTCAATTAAATGTTCGGCATTGAAGAGGTCAACACGTTCGCCCTTAGCAAAACGATAGATGGCATAGTTGCGAGCTTTGTCCATCTCGCGTGAGCCTTTAGGGGCAGTCCAGAATAAGTAGTAACCATTAGGCATCCACATAGCTTTTACTTTGCGTGGTTTACCAGGTGCTTTGCTATCGATAAAAGGAAAGAGAGGTTGTAAGGCAAGCGTGTGGTGGTAGCTTTTTTGCAAAGCTGTGGCAAAGTTGCCTTCGTTGCGAACCACAGCTGCCGAATACCATAAGCAGCTACCTTGAATGCCCCGCAATGTGCGTTGCAAACGAAACTTCTCAGCCATTTGGTTACGTTGAGGATTTTTAGTGTCGGCAGCTCGAACCGTTCGTTCAACATCCTGTCCTATAAATAAAGGTCTGCCTCCAGCAAATCTGCTCCACCATTTAACCAATTCCTCGTAGTCAGCGGCTTTGTGCCCAATTTCCCAATAAATTTGTGGAATGTTGTAGTCAACCCAGCCCTTGTTAATCCAGTAAAGCACATCGGCATACAAGTTGTCGTAGTTTTGCAGTCCATGTGTGTTCGAACCAGGAATGTTTGAACCTGCTGTAGCATTGTGGTAAATGCCAAACGGACTCACACCAAACTTAACCCAAGGTTTAGCAGCACGAATAGAATCGTGCATTTGCTGAATAAAAAGGTTTACGTTGTAACGGCGCCAATCGTCAATGTTATTAATGCCGTTTTTATGTGTTTCGTAAGTAGCTTGGTCAGGAATAGCCACACCTGCAACGGGGTAAGGATAAAAATAATCATCCATGTGTAGTCCGTCTACATCATATCGGCGCACAATGTCAGAGGCTATGTGGCATATGTAGTTGCGGTTTACCTCCAGTCCTGGGTTAAAAATATAAAGTCCATCATACTCAAAAAAGCGTTCAGGATGCTTTACATAAGGGTGTTGCGTTGATAATTCCTTAGTAGTTTTTGTTTTAGCGCGGAAGGGGTTAATCCAAGCATGCAGTTCCATGCCACGTTTATGACATTCAGTTACCATCCAGGCCAGAGGGTCCCAATAGGGTTGAGGTGCTTTGCCTTGTTGCCCTGTTAAAAAGCGGCTCCAAGGTTCATAGGGCGAGGCATACATGGCATCAGCCTCGCCACGTACCTGAAACATAATGGCATTTACCCCACATCGCTTTAACACATCCAACTGATGCGTGAGGTTGGCTTGCATTTCATCGCGGCTCATGCCCATGAATTGGCCATTAATCATTTGAATCCATGCCCCGCGAAATTCGCGCTTGGGCAACACTTGTTGTGCTCTTGTTATGCAAGGCCACAACAGTAGTACGCTGAGTAATATGCTAAATATTCGTTTCATCAATTTTATAAAGGTATTTACATTGGGGTGTAAAGGTAGCTTTTTTTTATGATAGGCTATCTTTGCATGGGCTTTTTTTATTATGCAACTAAAAATGTGAATGAATAATCAAAGCATAATAAGCAGAATTTAGTACCTTTGCTCACTATGAGCAACGAAATGAAGACTACAGTGAAGGTTTCAGTCGTTATGTGCACCTATAACGGCAAGCAGTTTCTGCGTCAGCAAATGGATTCCATTTTGGCGCAGAGCTACCCACTGCATGAAATCATTGTGCAAGATGACCAATCGACTGACGACACTTGGGACATTCTTGAGAGTTACCGACAAGCCCACCCTGGGTTGGTAAAGATACATCGCAATGTTGAACGTTTGGGCTTTAATCGCAACTTTCACACCGCTCTCATGAGAGCTACAGGCGATGTGATAGCTATTAGCGATCAAGACGATATATGGTTTGCTAATAAAATAAGTAGACAGGTGGATATTATAGGCAATGCCGATGTGTGTTTTTCAGACTATTACACCGATGACACCTATCATCTGCCCTTACAGGCTTATGTTTCGCCACGCACCAACTTTGAGCACCTATTGTTCTACGATTGTACCCCAGGGCACACCATGTTGCTCAAGACCTCTTTTGTAAGAGGCATTACTGAGTGGAATTATGACATATATTATGACTGGTGGCTCAGCATTCATGCCTTAATGAGCAATGGGTTGGTCAAGGTGCCCGAGGCACTCAATTGGCACAGACATCATGCAGCATCGGCCACTACCCATGTGTTTAAAAAAGGCTTTTATGAAGCTGTGCCGCATCCCACTTGGCAACCTTATGTATGGGGCTACTTTCATCGTCTACATTTACAAAAGAAGCGCAACTACAACTTCTTTTATCACTACATCAGTCAACACATTGACAGCAAACGTTACGCTGTAGCAGCACAGATTGCACGATTAATGACTCGCAAAAATCCGTTTGCATTATTCCACTTGTGCTGCCTATGTGGTAAGCACTACGACAAAGTGTACCCAGGCAAGCCACATGGCCTATCGGGACGTATACATGGATTCTTTTATCCGTTCATATCAGCCTATGGCAACGATTTGTTTAAACTCGAAAAGTAATTAATACTACAATATAATTCTATGATTCGCAATATAGCCATTGTGCTGGCAGGTGGTGTAGGAAGCCGCTTAGGACTCAGCACGCCCAAACAATTTTTTAAGGTGGCGGGCAAAATGGTAATCGAACATACCCTTGACACCTTTGAACGCAATCAGCACATTGATGAAATAGCAATAGTGTCAAATCCGGCCTACGTGTCAGATGTTGAAAACATTGTGTTGCGCAACGGATGGACAAAGGTAAAAAAGATACTAAAAGGCGGAAAAGAACGCTACGACTCAAGTCTGTCGGCCATTCATGCTTATGAAGGGGGCGACGAGGTCAATTTGGTGTTTCATGATGCTGTACGTCCTTTGGTTTCGCAACGTATTATTGACGATGTGTGCGAAGCCTTGAAGCAGTACGAAGCCATTGATGTAACCGTGCCAGCAGTCGACACCATTATTGAAGCAGAAAATGACCATATTGCATCTATCCCCGATCGTTCACGTTTGCAGCGCGGACAAACGCCTCAGGCTTTTCGCCTTTCGGTCATAGCCGAGGCCTACAAGCGAGCACTCAACGACCCTAACTTTAAGGTGACTGACGACTGTGGTGTGGTGGTGAAGTATATGCCCGAAGTGCCCGTACACTTAGTAGCTGGCGAAGAGAGCAATATGAAGTTGACTTACAAAGAAGACACCTTCTTACTCGACAAACTCTTTCAGTTGCGTGGTTCAGCTGCTCCCGAAACGCTTGATAAATCGCAACTGCGCGATAAGGTTGCTGTCGTGTTTGGTGGCTCATATGGTATAGGCAAAGACATAGCTGCTGAGCTGCGTGATGCTGGCACACATGTACATAGTTTCTCGCGCTCGCTCACGGGCACCGATGTGGGCAATCGCAAGGATGTGGCAGCTGCCTTGAAGCGCGTGGCTGATAAAGAGGGACACATTGACTTTGTTATCAACACAGCAGGTGTGCTCAACAAAGAGCCACTTTGCACCATGGATTATGCCATTATTCAAGCTGCTGTGCAAACCAATTACATGGGCACAGTGAATGTGGCCATTGAGGCATACAACTATTTAAAGCAAACGCACGGCCAACTCATTTTCTTCACTTCAAGCAGTTATACGCGTGGACGTGCTTTTTATAGCATCTACTCATCAACTAAGGCTGCTATAGTTAACTTTGTGCAAGCTGTGTCGCAAGAGTGGGAAACTGCAGGCATACGCGTAAATTGTATTAACCCCGAACGCACCAAAACACCTATGCGTGTGAAGAACTTTGGTGTTGAACCCGATGACACACTACTGCGCTCAGAGGTGGTGGCCGATGTTACGGTGCGTTGCTTGCTCGCTGACTACACAGGGCAGGTGATTGATGTGAAACGACCTGCTAAATGATTTGAAGTGCCGCAACATGAATAATGAACCTTTGAAGCACTACATGGAGCAACACCGCCGTGCTGTGCAATTAAAGCAATTAGACATATTGAAGGCCATTGATGCTATATGCAAACATCATGGCATTGACTACTGGTTAGATGGTGGAACCCTATTGGGGGCTGTGCGTCATGGTGGCTTTATACCATGGGACGACGACATAGACATAGCCATGCGATTAACTGACTTGCCTCGCTTTGTTGAGGCTGCACGTAGTGAGTTGCCCCACCACTTGTACATGCAAACGCCCGATACTGACCCCAATGTGCGCTTGCCTATATATAAGGTACGCGACACCAACTCCTTCTTGGTTGAGAATGCCGACGACTTTACCCGTCCTTATGGCAAGGGACTATATGTCGACATTTTTCCGATGATGCCTTATCCCAGTTGCTCAAAGGCTTTTATTAAGCGCGTAACAAAAGGCTATTGTCGTGCCAATGCCATAATGTGTAGCCAACATTACTATTCGTTCCGATCGTTTGCCGAATTCTTTTACTTTGGCATGAAGCGTGCCTGGTGCAAGTTGCAGTGGCAAGTGGCTTGCCTATTGAAGCATAAAGGTGAGTTTACATCGAACACTCTTAACAACAATGGTTATGGCATTATGCATCGCACCGATAGCATATTCCCCGTTCAACCTATAACGTTTGAGGGCATTCAGTTCAATGGTCCAGCTAATCCCGATGCTTACCTAACCGACCTTTATAGCAATTACATGCAGTTGCCCCCTGAGGACAAGCGAGGTGGACACGCTGTGTTCTATGCTGAGACGTTGGTAAACGAATAAAAAAACGTCAACTTGACGCGTTGGCGGAATTAGTAAACAAGTTGACAAGTTAACGGGTTAACAGGTAAGT
>ERZ506970.31-NODE-31-length-46243-cov-11.3284_pt1 | contig 46243 bp, 36 predicted proteins | sample MGYA00512890_ERZ506970 | MGnify/ENA metagenome assembly ERZ506970 | reverse complement strand
ACTTACCTGTTAACCCGTTAACTTGTCAACTTGTTTACTAATTCCGCCAACGCGTTAGTATATAGTTTTGTTAAGTAGGTGTTCGATTTTATTTTTACATTGAAAGTGCATTATCGGGATGCAGATGTTTTCTTCATTCGAGTGTTTCGGTTCCTCGATAACGGAAGTACCGAAGAGCGTTATAGCGGGCTATGTGGTTGAGAATGCAGGAAATATCTGCGCCCGAAAATGTACTTGTAAAAATAATTTTGAACACCTACTTACCTATTTAAAGCACTCCACCTCGGTTGCGCATCATCTCTTGTGTGGATCGAAGTGGCTTTTCTGTTGCCTCAAACTTAAAGGTTGGGGCTTCACCTTGCACTTTGATGTTGCGATATTCGGGGCGTGCTCCCATCATTTGGTCAAACATGTCGGGCATGCGCACAATTTGTTGCAAAGTGGCTTTAAACTTTTGAGCTGGAATAGTATATGTTCCCACCTTCTCGGGGACTATGACATATTGATTCCATACCAATGTGTAGTATACGTTTTGTCCCTCGCGTGTACGTCCTGCTGTGGCATTGCGGTCAATGTTGAGCTTGCGTTGGCTACATTTGCCTTTTACGTCAAAATCAGTGGAACATTCAGCCTTGGCAATGGGGTAAGTGGAATATAGAACAACCGAAACGAGCATGCTGTCACCTGCGTAAATTTGTTCACGATCAGGAAGAATACGGGCAAAGAATTCAGCCTTTTGCTGTGCCTGTAATGACAGAGATATTAAAAGCACAAATAGGAATGATATAATTTTGTTCATTGCAATCAATGCTTTAAAAGTTATTTTATTCAGCATTCGCATTTTCATTATCCAACTCCAAGTCAGCGAGCCATGCATCAGAGCATGCATCCGACGGCATGCGCCAATCGCCACGTGGACTCAGTGAGCAGCTACCTACTTTAGGGCCATCGGGCAGACATGAACGTTTGAATTGTTGCGTGAAGAAACGGCGGAAGAATGTGCGCAACCACTTCAGTATAACTTCAGGCGTGAAGCAAGACCCATTGCCCGTACCATCAAAAGCCTTGCAAGCAAGGTAATAAATCTTTTGTGGTCTGAAACCAAATCGCAAAGTGTAGTATAGGAAGAAGTCGTGCAATTCATAAGGCCCTACCAAGTCCTCAGTTACTTGCTTAATGTTACCTTGTTCGTCGGCAGGAATAAGTTCAGGACTAATGGGTGTGTCAACAATGTCCATTAAAGTGATGCGGCTTTGCTCATCAGCCATGTTGCGGGCAGCCCAACTAACCAAGTGCTTCACCAGAGTTTTGGGTATAGAAGCATTTACGCCATACATGCTCATATGGTCACCATTATAAGTGGCCCAACCTAAAGCCAATTCGCTCAAGTCGCCTGTGCCAACCACAAAACCACCCATTTGCCCAGCCGCATCCATTAATATTTGTGTGCGTTCGCGAGCCTGTGAATTTTCATATGTGAGGTCGTGAATAGCCATGTCGTGGCCTAAATCCTTAAAGTGTTGCGTGACCGCAGGCACAATAGAAATTTCACGAATCGTGACGCCCAACTCTTTCATAAGGTTGATAGCGTTGGTGTAGGTACGATCGGTGGTGCCAAATCCTGGCATGGTAATGCCCACAATGCCTCTGCGGTCACGATCAAGGCGGTCGAAGGCATGAACCGCTACGAGTAATGCTAATGTTGAATCTAATCCTCCGCTAATGCCCACAACTACCGTTTTAGCATGTGTGTGTTCAATGCGGCGTGCCAGAGCTTCGCTTTGGATGCACAGAATCTCCTCACATCGTTCGTCTAATTCGTCACCCTCAGGCACAAAGGGGTGTGCGTCAATGGCACGAGTTAACGTAAAGGGCACATTGCTTGTGTAGGGTTCCAATTCAATCTCTTGCATAGAATGCGTTTGCTCATTAGCCACAGCATTAGCAAAAGTGGTGTTAGTGCGGCGCTCAGCTCTCAGACGTTCAACATCAATTTCACTACAAATGAGTTGTTCATGCATGGTAAAGCGTTCAGCTTGTGCTAAGAGAGAACCATTTTCGGCAATAAAGACACGTCCGCTGAACACTAAGTCTTGTGTACTCTCGCCATAGCCACTACCTGCATAAACATAGCCCGCTAAGAGTCGTGCACTTTGGTTCAACACCAATCCTCGCAAATAGTTGGCTTTGCCAATTAACTCATTACTGGCACTTAAATTAAATATAATGTCGGCGCCAGCTAATGCCAAGTGGTTGCTGGGGGGGACGGGAGCCCAAAGGTCTTCACATATTTCAATGCCAAAGGTGCAATGTGATGTGCTAAATAATAGGTTTTTGTTCAAGGGAACCGTTTGTCCACAGAATCTAAGTTCTACCCCTTCGTTTAACACTTGGGCTGATGTAAACCAGCGTTTTTCATAAAACTCCTTATAATTGGGCAAGTAGGTTTTAGGTACCAAGCCATATATTTTACCGCGTTGAATAACAGCTGCGCAATTAAAGAGCATGCTATTGTATGTAATAGGCACTCCTACCAAGGTGGTAACATTTAAGTTGCGGCTAAACTCCATGAGTTTGAGCAACGATGTTTCAGCCTCGTCAATTAGCACTTGCTGCTGAAAGAGGTCTTGACATGTGTAAGCTGTAACGGCTAACTCGGGTAAGCATAAAATTTCAATGCCTTGCCCTTCGGCCGTAGCCATGAAGTTTTCAATTTGTTGAACATTATAATTGCAATCTGCCACCTTAACAGCGGGAATGGCTGCAGCTATTTTGATAAAACCATTTTGCATGATGTTACTATATAATATAGGTACGAATGAAGAGTGATTAAGATAGTCAACTATGTGTAATATAGAGGGAGTGCTTTAGTTCTAATTGGTGAACATTCTATTTGTTTCAACTTGGATGCTTTCATCGTTTTTACTCGCATCTTGTTGCAAAGTCAGTCCGTTTATAGAACACCCCTATAAAGTGTTGACAAGTGTTTGTCACTTACTAAGCATTCACGTAAAAACATAAAAAGGGCTGTACCAGTGATGTGATGAAACTCCGAGCTAAATAAGATTTGAGCTCCAGCCCATCTCTGTAATCCGACCCTACGCAAGCGCATATCGGCACGCCATTGAAGAACTGGTTGACTCGGTTTTCAGTTAATTATTGATGAGTATCCCAATCTAACCGGTACAGCCTAAATGATGTTGCAAATATACAACCATCTGATATATCGCCCAAGTATTTTGTGCGTTTTTTTTATACAATGTAATATTTTCATAATTTTATTTGATTTCATACATGCAATCCATTTTTTCTTATTAAGTTTACTGCCAAATGTCCTCATTGAGAACATAAATTCATTACAAAACTTGCTCATGAAAAACCTTAGCTTTCACCTTAGCTACTATACAGATAATGGGGCTTATCCTGAATTGGCCTATTCAGTTGATAACGGCCCTATAGTATATGTGCCGTTACACTCAGACAACCATGGTATGTGGATTACCCACCTTGAAGTGCCTGACAATAGTCAACAAATACGTTACGCTTATCAAATAATCGGTGCCGGTGCGCAATTACAACGCACAGAGCAAAACACATGGCGATTATTTCATTTTAATCATCGCACAAACATATGTTTTGTTGATGCTTGGGCCGATAACCAAATGAGTGAAATATATCATCGCACTGCTTTTGAACATTGCATCATGTTGCCTCGTGGTGGAGAGCAGTTGCACATGGATTTGTTGTCATCACCCTGTTTGCTCTTGTTACATGCCTTGCCTCCAACTGATGGACTTCGTTGGGCTGTAGTAGGTAGTACCCCTAATTGGGGTAAGTGGCAACTGCATGAAGCTCGTTTGATGCAGCGTACAGGCACTTATGAATGGGCTCTGCCACTATCACGTGACGATTTTGAACAAGGTGTAGAGTATAAATATGTGTTGCTGAATACCACACAACTTGAAGCTTCAGTGTGGGAACAAGGTGGTAACCGAATAATTATGGCTATGCCTTGTGATGTTAATGCCTCATTTGTGCGACAAGATGAAATGCCCCATATTGACCTAAAACCATGGCGTGGCGCAGGGTGTGTGATGCCTGTGTTTTCGCTTCGTAGCAAGGGCAGTATGGGGGTGGGTGATTTTGCTGATTTGCTTACTTTCATTCGTTGGGCGGCTGAAACTGGAATGAAAGCTGTACAGTTGTTGCCTATTAATGACACCACGCGCACGGGGGGGTGGCGCGATTCTTATCCTTATAATGGTATTTCAGTATTTGCTCTTCATCCTATTTATTTAGACTTGCGTGAATGGAAAAACTCGCAAGCCTATAAACAATGTGAGGTTGAGGGGGCTCGTTTGAATGCTTTACCCGATATGGATTATGAAGGGGTGTTTAAACTCAAAATGCAATTTGCGCATACCTTGTACGATGAAATGGGGGCGCGCACGTTAGCTTCATCTGAGTATAAACTTTTTGCAAGTAAAAATAAGCGCTGGTTGCCAGCCTATACAGCCTTTTGTGCCTTGCGCGACACTTATCATACAGCCGATTTTCGTTCATGGCCAGCAGACGCTCCTACGCCTGACAATATTGATAATTTCACACATCAACATCCGCACATAAAAGTGCTGCGTGACTTTTATGGCTTTTTGCAATACTTGCTACATCGTCAAATGTTGCAGGTGCATGAGGCTGCACGCCAACTGGGTGTGATGATAAAAGGTGACATACCCATTGGTATAAGTCGCGATAGTGTGCCTGCATGGGTTGATAATAGGCTCTTTCACTTTAATGGTCAAGCTGGTGCTCCGCCCGATGACTTTGCTGTGCATGGACAAAATTGGGGCTTCCCTACTTATAATTGGGAGGAAATGGCAAAAGATGGTTATGCTTGGTGGCGTGAGCGCTTGCAGCACATGGAGCAGTATTTTGATGCTTACCGCATTGATCATGTGTTAGGTTTCTTTCGTATATGGGAGGTGCCTACTACACAAATATATGGCGTGTTAGGACATTTCCGCCCTGCATTGCCCTTTACTGAAACTGAAATTCATAATTATGGCTTTACGGGTAACGTAGCAGCTTTTTGTGTACCTCGAGTAACGCGCAAACGTATGCAACAACTTGTGAACGACTTGGGTGATGCACAGTTTGCTACGCAATATTTTGATGTCTTTGATGAGGAATCGTATTGTTTAAAGCCAACTTATTGTTCGCAGCGCGCCATAGAGCGTTTGTTACCCGAGGGGAAAACGCGTGAGGTGCTGCTTGAAGTGGCTTGTGAGGTCTTATTTATTCATGACAGCGAGCATCCGCAGTTATATCATCCGCGCGTATCAGCTCAACTCACTCAGTTATTTCAGAGTTTGACAAGTCATGAACGTGATGCTTTTAATCGTTTACATGATGACTTCTTTTATCATCGTAATAACCAGTTTTGGGCAGATGAGGCTATGAAAAAGGTTCCAGCTGTAACTCATAGCTTCGACTTGCAACATCCCCTATTGCGTCTTTATCCGTTACAAGGTGATGGAATGTTGCCGTGTGCTGAAGATTTGGGCATGGTGCCAGCTTCAGTTAAAGGTGTATTAGAACGTTTGCAGATACTTTCGCTTGAGATTCAACGCATGCCCAAAGAGTATGGTGTACGTTTTGGCAATGTTGCACATAATCCTTACTTATCAGTAGCCACCATCGCAACACACGATATGCCACCATTACGCTTGTGGTGGCAGCAAAATGAAGTGCAAAGGCAAGCTTTTTGGACGGATGTGCTTGGTCAAACGGGGCAAGCTCCTGCTGATGCCACACCTGAAGTGTGTGAGGCTGTAGTAAAACTTCATTTGCAATCGCCTTCAATGTTATGCTTGTTGGCTTTTCAAGATTGGTTGTCAATATCGTCATCTCTGCGAAGCAAACATCCTGAAAATGAACAAATAAATGTGCCTGCTAATCCTAATCAGTATTGGCGTTATCGTATGCATCTTACACTTGATGATTTATTGCAAGCATCGGGCTTTAATGATAAGTTGCGGGCACTTATAGCAGAGTGCCGTTAGTGTTTATTAGTCGTGGGGCTTGTAATACTAAGTGTATTGTTACAACATCACATAAGTGGTTAACTCTTAAAGGTCATGTTACTTTTGTTTCAGACTTTAAGGGTTAACTTTGTAATCTCGAACGCATCTCGAACGCATCTCGAATAAATGTAAACATGTTTAGAGTGAGGATAAATGTTGTAAATGGTATAAAGTTTTGTTTGGCTCTAAATACTTTTTTATCTTTGCATAAAATAGGCTTCGGCTCAGCATATCATTCAAACAAGCTTGATGCTCTGCATTCGCCTTGCGCTATTTTTGCATAAAATAGGCTTCGGCTCAGCATAGCATTCAAACAAGCTTGATGCTCTGCATTCGCCTTGCGCTATTTTTGCATAAAATAGGCTTCGGCTCAGCATAGCATTCAAACAAGCTTGATGCTCTGCATTCGCCTTGCGCTATTTTTGCATAAAATAGGCTTCGGCTCAGCATAGCATTCAAACAAGCTTGATGCTCTGCATTCGCCTTGCGCTATTTTTGCATAAAATAGGCTTCGGCTCAGCATAGCATTCAAACACGTTTGATGTTCTGCATTCGCCTTGCGCTATTTTAATACCGCTTTGTCTCTATTTATAAACAGCATCAATGAAAATACAACACGAACGCATCATACAGTTGCCCAAGATTGCAGATGGACGTGGCAATTTGTCAATTATAGAGCAAATGGAACAAATACCATTTGCTATTAGTCGTGCCTATTGGATATATGATGTGCCAGGAGGCTTTAGCCGAGGCGAGCATGCTTATAAGCAGAACCAAGAGTTTATTGTAGCTTTGTCAGGAAGCTTTGATGTAGAGCTTGATAACGGAACAGAAAAAAACATCTATCATTTGAATCGTTCATACATGGGTGTGTATGTGCCACAAGGTACATGGCGACGTATGACGAATTTTTCAACCAATTCATTAGCTTTGGTGTTAGCATCCAACCCATTTGATGTTGACGATTATATTCTGAATTATGAAGAGTTTTTGCTTTGGAAACAAGGCAAAATTGTCACTACTCATTCGCCCAATGTGCCAGTACAAAGCGCTGATGTGACATTGTTCTCACAGTCTATTTTACCCCATGTGCATCGTTTGCCCAGTGTATTTGATTGTTCTCTTTGTCAACTTGTTCGACATCACGACCCTGAAGGTAACCTCACATTTGTTTATGAAAACGTGCATGTGCCTTTTCCTATAAATCGTGTGTTTTATAGTTACGACATTCCTGGCGGTGAAGATCGCGGTGCACATGCTCACAAGCAATGTCATCAGTTCATTATTGCTGCATCAGGTAGCTTTGAAGTTGTGTTAGATGATGGGGTAAATAAACGTACTGTTATGCTGAATCGTCCTTTTTGGGCTTTGCATGTACCTCCTGGCATATGGGCTTCAGAGCAAGGCTTTTCGTCAGGTAGCATTTGCTTGGTGTTGGCCTCGCATGCATATAATGAAGACGATTACTTGCGCAATTATGCATCATTCATAGCTTATAGACAATCAAACGACAAACACTTATGATTAAAGCACTTGACTTGCAAGCCATAACGCAAATGCATGCTGAAGAGTATAAAACAGCTGTGCAGCGTGTTATAGACAGTGGATGGTTCTTGCAGGGAACTGAAATACAACAATTTGAACAAGCATACGCACAATATATAGGTACACAACACTGTGTAACTGTGGCCAATGGGTTGGATGCATTGTACCTTATACTCAGAGGGTACAAAGAATTGGGATATTTGCATGATGGTGATGAAATTATCGTGCCTGCCAACACTTACATTGCTACCATATTAGCCATTACACGTAACCGCTTGACTCCTATACTCGTGGAGCCTACTTGGGATGGACTGGAATTAGATATAAGTAAAATTGAAAACGTCTTAACTTCAAACACACGCGGCATTATGACGGTACACCTATATGGTCGTATTGCTTATAATGAACAGTTAGCTGCTATTTGTCAAAAACATAACCTAAAATTGTTTGAAGATTGTGCTCAAAGTCATGGCTGTGCATATGCAGGAATTAAGACAGGGGCTTTGGGGCATGCTGCTGCTCACAGTTTTTATCCAGGCAAAAATATGGGTGCCTTTGGGGACGCTGGTGCTGTAACAACAAATGATGACGAACTGGCTTCAGTTATTAGAGCTTTAGCCAATTATGGCAGTCAGCGCAAGTATGTTTTTCAGTATGTGGGCATTAATAGCCGTATGAGTGAAATTGATGCGGCTGTGTTATCAGTAAAACTAAAATATTTGGATGCTGATAATAAAAAACGACAACAATTGGCAGCTTACTATTATGCACATATAAACAATCCTCTAATCACCTTACCCATGCGCTTGCCCAACGAGAATAACGTGTATCACCAATTTCCCGTGTTCTGTGCTGAAAGGGATAGGTTGCAGCAACACCTTGCAGCGTGTGGGGTGCAAACTATTATTCATTACCCCATACCGCCTCACAAACAGACTTGTTATGCAGCATGGAATGTGCGCAGTTACCCTATAACAGAGCGCATTCATGCACAAGAATTGTCTATTCCTATGAATCAAGTGATAACTTCTGCGCAAGCAGAGCAAATAGTAAACGCAATTAATTCTTTTGAATGAAACTATGCAGATAACTCTTAACACAACGCTCGGACGTATAGTCGTAAACCTTTATGATGAAACACCTCTTCATCGCGACAACTTTATAAAATTGGTAAAAGAAGGGTTTTATAATGGCACGTTGTTCCATCGTGTCATTAAAGACTTTATGATACAAGGAGGAGATCCCGACAGCAAATCAGCTCCTCAAGGAAAAGTGTTAGGCACAGGAGGACCAGGTTATACTATTCCAGCTGAAATAAATGCTGAAAAGTTCTTTCACAAGCGTGGGGCTATATGCGCTGCACGTACGGGCGATGAGGTAAATCCTGCACGCGAGAGTAGTGGTAGCCAATTCTACATTGTGTGGGGTAAAGTTTACAAGTCGGGTGAACTCAAATCTCTTGAAAAGCAAATGGCTATGCAGCAAGAACAAATGGTGTTTAATGCATTGGTCGGTGAACATCGTGCCGAAATAATGCAAATGCGTCGCAATCGTGATCGTGCAGGATTGCAGACATTGCAAGATGCCTTACAAGCACAAACCAAGCAAAAGTGTAAGGAACTGGGGCAACCTCGTTTTACTGCAGAACAAGTTGAGGCGTACACTACCATAGGTGGAACTCCTTTCCTTGACGGGCAATACACCGTATATGGTTGTGTTGAAGATGGATTGGATGTTGTTGAAAAAATTGTGTCGGTTGCAACCGATCGCAATGATCGACCTAAGGAAGATGTGCAAATTATTGATGTAACTTTATAGTTGGTGATGTATTATGGAGCCAAAAGAAAAGAAATGGAAAATACTTGAGAGCAAATACATCATTAAGCGTCCTTGGCTTACAGCTCGCTGTGATAAGGTAGAGTTGGCCGATGGACGTGTGAACGATGAATATTATGTGCTCGAATATCCCGATTGGGTAAATGTTATTGCCATAACCAAAGATGGACATTTTATTATGGAGCGTCAGTATCGTCACGGCATGCAAGTGTTTAGCACGGAGTTGCCATGTGGCGTGATGGAAAAAGGTGAAACTCCCTTGCAGGCAGCACAGCGTGAGTTACTTGAAGAAACAGGTTATGCTGGTGGAGAATGGACAAAGTTGATGGATATAGGAGCTAATCCTGGTTCGCAGAACAATTACACGCATTGCTTTCTTGCGGTAGGTGTCGAGAAGGTTGCCGATCAATCGCTTGATGCAACAGAGGAGTTAACTGTGGTGATGATGAATGAGAATGAAGTAAAGTCTTTACTTGAGCAGAACCGCATGTGTCAAGCTTTGATGGTAGCTCCTCTTTACAAATACTTCTATATGAAGAAATAGTGAAGTGGTGTATCTTTCACTTTTATTATGTTGCTATGTTGTAATTCGTCCCTTTGGGTTTTCGAACATAGCATGCGCTATTTAATGATATGACCAGTTTAATGAGACAATTTTGCTTATTTAAGCTGGTCATAAATTATTGCTTATATTGCTAAGTAGGAATTCAAAGTTATTGCTTCTATATAACAAAGTTCAAATATCATCTTTGTTATTATCTCAACTTGTTTGCCATTCTGGCAAAGGGAACTATCCGCTAAAAGTTTTCGACCGATATTAATTTAGGGCTGATTTCCCTGCAATAACTTGATATATAGCTCACTAAGGCTAATTTACAGAGTGCGTAATATGGTAATTTCTAACTCAAACATGTATTATATTCAATAGTCATTGTGTATAGTACTACAACTTTGCCAAGTATAGGATATAAGTTAATAGATAAACTAAAAACCATAGAATTTCCAATCTGAAAACTCTATGGCTTTTAATATGTCGGGGCGACGGGATTCGAACCCACGACCCCCTGCTCCCAAAGCAGGTGCGCTAACCGAACTGCGCTACGCCCCGTGCATTTCCTTAATGCGGTGCAAAGGTAGGCATAATTTTGAAACTGACAAACAAAATGACAGTTTTTTTTATAAAAAAGCATTTTGATTGCCCTTTTAATGCATAAAGAGGGTGAATAGCGTAATGTCAGTTGGTTGATATATGAAAGTTGTTCGCTAAAGCTCAAAAGAGCAACAGAAAAAACAACATCATATTATTCAATTAAAGCACCAGCTTTAAGCAGTGCATGCCATAGGTTGTTTCGATAATTGGGAGTTAGTGTGGCCAATGCCGCTGTAACTTTTTGTATGTTGGTGCGGTTGCTAATATTATCAAATGGACAGACTTTGTCAACGGGGTGATAATGTTGCATTGCGGCCCAACTTTTTAAATCATCCTCAGCCATTCGTGCTAAGGGGCGAATGATGGTCATGCAAAACTTGCGCATGCTGATACGTACGGGCATGGTTGAGAATGTACCATTAAAGGTAAGGTTCATTAAGGCTGTACGCAAAATGTCATCTTGATGGTGTCCTAACGCTATTTTGTTGCAATGCAAACGTTGAGCTTCATTAAAAAGCGTTTTTCGACGATTCCATGAGCACAGAAAACAAGGTGTGCGTTTGGCATTGCGGTCAGGTTCAAAACCTGTTTCTACAACATGAAAGGGTATATTCCATTTTTTACATTGTGCTTGTAGGTAGCTTGTGTCTGAAGTATAATGAATGTTACGCATGCGCACATGCATGGCTTCAATTGTAAAGTAATGATTGCTGCGAGCCATGCGTTCGCCTAAAAGGTCAAGCAAGGCAAGTGAATCTTTTCCTCCTGACAAGCCAATGAGTATGCGGTCGCCTTTCTCAATTAGTGAGAACTCTTTTATGGCTTCACCCAATTGTCGCTGCAAGCGTTTGTGAAGTTGGTATTCGGGTTGAAGTTTCTTTTGCTCAGTCATAATCAACCATCCTTATTTCATGAAAACAAAGTAAACAGCGGCAACCAAGCAGCCAAAGGCAACAATATGATTCCAATGAAAAGCTTCGCCTTTAAACATAAAGGTGGCGATGACGGTAAATACAATGAGCGATACAACCTCTTGTATAACCTTTAATTGAATGAGGCTGAAGGGACCTCCATTATCAATAAATCCTAAACGATTGGCAGGTACTTGACACATATATTCAAACAATGCAATACCCCACGAAAACAATATAACTGCTATGAGCGGCCAGTTGCGGCTCACACCTGTTTCTTGTAATTTAAGATGGCCATACCAGGCAAAAGTCATAAACACGTTCGAACAGATAAGTAGCAGAATGGTGTAAAATCCTTGCATACAATGACATTATCGTTTTGTTGCAAGCAAAGAGCCGCACTCCTTAATATAGGTGCAGCTCTTTGCAGTAAATTACAAATAGAAAATTAAAAAGATGAACACAAAAGTTCACTAATACGCGTTGGCGGAATTAACGTGTTGGCGGAATTAGTAAACAAGTTGACAAGTTAATTGGTTAACAGGTAAGTTTGCCAAGCTTTTTAAGTTTCTTGTCATTCAGACTTTAACATAATAAGTGGTGCAAAGCCTACTTACTTGTTAACCTGTCAACTTGTTAACCCGTTAACCTGAAATTCCGCCAACGGGTGGAATTAGTAAATTAGTTGACGGATTAGCGAGTTAACAAGTAAACGGATAAGTTTGTCATTTCTTTTAGCTCCATACCATTCTGACTTAAACATACTACGTATGTGCATAGCATGCTTACTTGTTACTCCGTTAACTTGTTAGCTCGTCAACCTGTTAACCAAGAGTTCTGCCAACGGGTTTACCAATAGTTATTCTCCAGCCTTCTTTATTTTACCTTCCTTCATCAGTTTGGCAAATTCCTTTTTGGCCTTAGCCAATTGGGCATTAAAGGCATCATTGGCATGTAGGCGAGCCACAAGTGCACTACCCACTACGCGGCCTGCGTCAACATCACTTTGGTAATGCACACCGCAGATGACACGGCTTTGTCCTATTTCAAAGCCACGTTTTAATATCTCATTTTGTCGCTCAACATTAATTTCGGCCAAAACAAGGGCTACAGCCCATCCCTTTGATGTGTGTCCTGAAGGATAAGAGCCATTGCCAGCCAACCACTTTTCGTCATTAGGTGTGAGCGACTGCTCTTTGAAGAAGAGAAAGGGGCGCATTCGCGTGTAATAATTCTTTGCCTCACGTGTAGCCAAGTCGCCAGCATCCTCTTGCATGTGCGTCATGAGCTTGTAAATTTCGGGCGTATTCTCTTTTGAAAGCGTTGTGCCAAAAGCTTCAGAATAGGCGCGAGCCAAGCCTTCATCGTTCAAGTTCGCATCGTTAAAAGCTTGTTTGGCACGTGGCGTTATGCGTTGCATCTTGCCCCATTCATATTGGGCCTTGTCATAATTGAATTGAGCACTACCTGGCTGTGGCGGGGCTGGCAGTAGTTTTAGACTGCTGGCAACATCGTTATAGTTAAGGTAATAATGTTCATTGTTTTGTGCATGGGCTGTTCCTACCACAAGTGATAGGGCAAGAGCAAAAATGAGTGAATGTTTCATGAAAGTAGAGTATGTTATATACGTAAACCCTTTGGTGAACGTATAGTTTTTTAAAAAAAGCGTTATTCAATAGATGAAATGGTGACGTTCTGAAAGTCATCCATATGTTCAAGCAGCGTTTGAGTGCAATCTTTATTACGTTTCATTTTGAGTTCAATGTTCACGTAATATGACACTTGCCCATCAATATGGCGCTCTTTAAGTTCATATGAATAAATTTCAAGTCCTTCCTTTCGAGCCGCTTTAACAAAGTCACGTATTTTGTCCTTTTCGTTAGTTGAAAACGAAATATCAATGGTAGTCGTCCCAATTCGCGGTACACAATAAACTAAAACTTCAAGTCCTAAAATAACCAGTAGTGTAGTTATGCACGCTGCGGCATACATGCCTGTTCCACATGCCAACCCAATAGCAGCAGTAACCCACAAACCAGCAGCAGTGGTAAGCCCACGCACCACATTCTTTTGAAAGATGATTGTGCCAGCTCCTAAAAAACCAATGCCCGAAACAACTTGTGCTGCAACACGTGACGAGTCCTTTAAATCAATGCCAAACCCATACTGCGACACAACACAAAATAAGGCACTACCCAAAGCCACAAGAAAGTGAGTACGGAACCCAGCCTCCTTTGAGCGATATTCGCGCTCAATGCCAATGCTACCACCTAACAACATGGCTATGAGTAGACGTAAAGTTATATCAATGAGCAAAGTAAGAATAAAGTTAAGCGGTGAATAATATGAAGCGGGTGGTTCTAAAAACCACCCAAGCAGGTGTTCAATTCTATTTTCTTTACATTGAACACCTACTTAATTGCTTAGTTGTTAAGTGCCTTCCACCAAGCATCGTTACCTTGCAAGTATTTGGCAAACCAGGCATATATAACCTTCAGCCAAGCTTGGCGTTTGTTATAATCTGTAATAACGTGGTTCTCGCCCTCAACTTGAATGTATGATACATCGCGACCCAATATTTTCAAAGCATTAAAGAGTTGTTGACTCTCATTAGTGGGTACGTTAGTATCAGCTGTTCCATGAAGCAAAAGTAGGGGAGTATGAATCTTGTCGGCATTAAACAACGGTGACTGCTTGACGTAAAGGTTGGGATTATTCCAAGGGAAACTGCCATATTGTGCTGTTTCGCCGTATGAGTATCCCCAATAGCCACCTCCCCAATAACTGGTAATGTTACTAATGCCAGCATGTGATATAGCTGCTGCGAATATGTCGGTTTGCGTTTGCAAATATTCAGTCATGAAACCACCATATGAGGCACCAATACAACCAATGTGTTTAGCATCGACAAAACTATGCGCTTTGCAGAATTCTTTGACACCCTGAATGATATCATCACCTGATTCTTTACCCCAGGTGTTAACATGGCGTGCAGCAAACTCCTGGCCATATCCGGTGGTGCCACTTGGGTTAAGCACGTAAACCACGTAGCCTTGACTTGCAAATGTTTGGAAAGGATACCACGACTCTAACAAATTAGTTGAGGGTGAACATCCACCATAATAGTAAACAATCATGGGATATTTTTTGCTACTATCAAAGTTGGGGGGCAAAAGGTAGAAGCCATCAATAGAGTCACCACGTGTGGCTTTAAACTGCCAACTTGTGCTGGGGGCAATAGCAACATCCTTGTATAATTCGTCAAAGTCAATTGATCCAATATGGCGGGTGACAGGTTTTACCTTGTTCAGTTCACAGGTGTACATATCGCGTGCACGTTGTGGAGTTTGTCCAAAGAATACCAAGCGTGGTGCCGATTTGCTGGCAGCAGAGAGTGTGAAGTCCTGCACATACGTAACAGGCAATTCATATTGGGTTACCTGTCCGTTTTTAGGGTTAAGACGGAATAAGTTACGTCCCATTCTATCATCTGCTATAAAATATATCATGCCATCACCTACGTTCCACACAAAGTCCGCCACCGAAGGGTTAAAGTGTCGCAATACGGGGGTTGTAGTGTGAGTGGCAATGTTGTAAACGTAAAGGCGGTAGTCAAAACCTTGTGGAATTTGTCCAGCTTTCACTTCACTACCTATGCCACCAAATGATGCTGGCGAAGCCGAAATGAGCAGTTTGCTTGCATCGGGTGAGAATCGTGCGCTATTGATAAAGGTTGTGTCGGCCAATAGTGTATCCGTCTTTCCGGTGTAAGCATTCATGCGCAGTAAAGATGTGCGATACATGGGCAATTTGCTCACATCGCTGCGTGAGTATTGCAGCAACAAATATTTACCATCGGCTGATATGTCAGCTAATCCTACGCTGGCCGAACCAAAGGTAAGGCGTTGCAATAACCCCGTCTTCAAGTCATAGCGCCACAAACTATTACGGTTTCGCCATCCGGGCATGCGATCATCAGGTTCGCTAATGCGTCGCAATCCGTCTTTTGAGGGCAGTCCTTCTTCATTTCTGTTGATAATGAGATAATCTTCATTAGGCGAAATGTTAAAACTGCCATCGGGTAAATTGTCAGTTAAAACACGTTCTTTGCCATCAGCAGGAGTAAAGAGCACTAATTCCTTACCAGTGCCAGCTTGACGTGTGTAGTAAAGTACATCGCGTGAGCCTTGTAACCAACTAAGTGCCACATATTCAGTGCGGTGTAACAATTCACGGCCAGTAGCCACCTCAGTTAAGGTAGTAGTGTATTGAGCGTTACCATCTTGCTTAGTATAATAACTGATGGTAACTAAGTATTTACCTGATGGTGAGAGAGCTACGCTGCGATAGTGTTCGCCCCAGGTTTGTTGTCCTATGGTAAAGGGGCGTTTACCTGAGGCATTCACTTGTAGGTCAGTCAGGTTGTCGCCTATGATGCTAACGTCAAAGGAGTCCTTAGCCGTTTTGTCTGTCAGAACTTGCAAAGCCAATTCGGCACGACCTGGAGCTAATTTGAGCTGTTTATCAGCACATTCCTTTCCGTCAACATACAATTTATAGTTCTTGAGTCCTTTTACCTCTACACGTGCTTGTGTGTAATGGGCAGCTTGTACATTAAAGTGTAACACACGCATGGCCGACAAACTATCAGCAGCGACAGTTAGATGGTAACCACGCTCAATAGTCGGCATATTTGTGGGATGCAATGTTTGTTGCTTAACAAGAGTATTGTTTTTGTTCAAAGCCTCGTTAGGATCAAATGTTTTGCCCTTCATGTTAAGTGAATCAGTGGCATAAGGAGTATATATAGGGTAGGGGCCTTGCATCTGAGCCGTCTTAACAGTCAAAGTATCGGCTGAGGCTGCTAATGAAAGCGATAATAAGGTAGATAGTAACATATAATGGGTTATTAATAGATATATGGTTCGCTGTGTGAATAAGCCGATTAATAACAATGTAAGCAAGCAGCAATTATGTTAAGCATGCAGTTAGCCGCGTTCACGACTCATTGTTTGAAAGTCTTTTTTGCGAAGCTTAAAGCTATTAGTTAAGTACTTATCACGCACAACTTGGTTGGCAGCTAACTCTTCAGGAGTACCTTGAAATAAAATGCGACCTTCAAATAGTAGGTAAGCTCGATCAGTTATGCAAAGTGTTTCTTCAACATTGTGGTCGGTAATAAGAATACCAATGTTACGATCCTTTAGCTTCCACACAATGTATTGAATGTCTTCAACTGCAATAGGGTCAACACCAGCAAAGGGTTCATCGAGCATAATAAATTTAGGGTCAATAGCTAAACATCGAGCAATCTCTGTGCGTCGACGCTCACCACCCGATAGTTGGTCACCTAAATTCTTACGCACCTTTTGCAAGCGAAATTCAGCAATGAGGCTTTCTAACTTTTCGCGTTGATATTCTTTCGATCTGCCTGTTAATTCAAGCACAGATGATATGTTATCCTCAACACTCATTTTGCGAAAAACCGAGGCCTCTTGCGCCAAGTAGCCAATACCCTTTTGTGCTCGCTTGTATACAGGGTCTTTAGTGATTTCTTCGTTATCAATGAATATACGTCCGCCATTAGGCACCACCAAGCCAGTGGTCATGTAAAAGGAGGTAGTTTTACCAGCACCATTAGGCCCCAGCAATCCTACAATTTCGCCTTGCTTTACATTAAACGAAACGCCATTTACTACGGTTCGCTTGCCATACTTCTTCACCAAGTTCTCTGACCGCAGCACCATCGACCCCGCGTTATGAACAAACTCGCTGGCCTGTTCATCAGCATGTTTATGTGGTTTGAAAAATGAAATCATACGAAAACGTTTTTGAACACAGAAAACACGGAAGACACAAATACTCAAGGTAGTGTGACGTTACACCTTGGTTTGTGTGTTTCGTGTTTCCCGTGTTCAAACTATAATCAATTTTTATTTATACATGAAGCGCTTAATGCTACGTTTCGGTGTTTTTTCAAACTCCGTTTCATAGAGTTCAATAGCCGAAATGCGTTCATATACAGCTACCATCGTATTAATGTCTTTGCGATTCTGCTCCATAGCCATTCGTAAGCCATTTTCATCAAGGCCATCACGTTTGGCTTCATCGTAGTCGGGATAGATAAGAGCCACTAACTTTTCGCCACGTTGCACCACAATGCTTTCGTTTACATAAGGCAGCGTATTGAGCTTATCCTCAATCTCTTCAGGATAAATGTTTTGTCCTGAAGCACCTAACAGCATATTCTTGCTGCGTCCACGAATAAATAAGTTACCTTCAGCATCCATCACACCCAAGTCGCCTGTGTGATACCATCCGTCAACTAAGGTGTTACGTGTAGCCTCTTCGTTTTTAAAGTAACCCAACATAACGTTAGCTCCGCGTGTAAGAATTTCACCAACGGTGTGTTGTGGGTCGTTACTATCAATCTTTATCTCCATGCGTGGAGCTGCTTTGCCACATGAGCCCTTGCGGAATAATTGCCAATCCTCATACGATATGATAGGAGCACACTCTGTAGCACCATATCCCACGGTGTAGGGAAAGTGTATTTTGTTGAGCAAATCCTCCACTTCGCTATTAAAGGCAGCTCCGCCAATAATAATTTCATAAAAGCGTCCGCCAAAAGCATCCACCAATCCTTGACGCACTTTGTCAAGTATGCGTCCGCTTATAAAAGGCAGTTTGAGCAACACCTTCATACTGGGTGTTTGCAATTTGGGCAATACGTTCTTCTTGATAATCTTTTCAATAATCAAGGGAACCGAAATGATTACCACTGGTTTGATTTCACCAAAAGCCTTGAGTACAATTTTGGGTGAGGGGATGCGTGTTAAATAGAATACATGACATCCATGCAAAAATTCAAAAATAAACTCAAAGGCCATGCCATACATGTGAGCCAGTGGTAACATTGAAATGACATGGTCGCCACGTTTCACCTGTTTGCCTAATACCTCAATAGCAAATTGATAGTTAGACCACAAAGCGCGATAGGGTATCATTACACCCTTAGAGTTTGATGTGGTGCCGCTTGTGTAATTAATTAAAGCTAAGGCCTCAGGGTTGGGTGTGTGAGGGTAGCTAATGTGTTCCTTACGAAAGTATTTGGGAAATTTCTTTCCAAAAAATTCGTTTAATCGTTCACGCGCCTCGGTGAGCAACTCCGAACGTGAGAGCAAAAGTGAATAGTCGGGAATGTTAATGATGCCCTCTAATTGTGGCATTTCTTCAGCATTTAAATCGGGCCACACCATGTCGCCCACAAAGAGTATTTTGGCTTCAGAATGGTTAACAATGTCGTGTACTTGTTGTGCCTTAAATTCGTGCAGAATGGGCACAGCTACAGCTCCATAAGTGAGCACAGCTAAAAAGGCCGTAGCCCAATTAGCACTATTACGCCCACAAAGGGCTATTTTGTCACCTTGAGCCACTCCGGCGTTTTCAAACAAAATGTGGAGTTTCTCAATTTTTCGAGCTACATCTTTATATTGCAAAGTGACGCCTTGGTAATCAGTCAGCGCGTCAAAATCCCAATTATTTTGAAGGCTCTTTGCTATTAGGTCGACGAAATCGGTATATGTTTCCATCAATAATTATTGGCTATGGCTAAGTTGATGAAGTTAATGCTCATTATCAAAACATGTTCATTGCGTTATCACTTAGCACATTAAACAAACTTTTGTGCAAAAGTAGTAAAAAAACAAAGGCCATACCATTTTGTAACTTATTTATTTCGTTTTTGGCATTTCAAATAAGCGAAAAAGCAGTAATTTTGCTTTCAAAATAAAATAGACATCGGTGCGTTGGCAAAGCGAACGGAAGCATTGACTGCACTCAGCCAGCGTGTCATAAAATAATGTATTATGACAGATAAAAGAAAAAAGACATATTGTGGGGTAGCACTTGGTGCTGTTGTGCTGTTGTCATTGTGCTATTGGTTGTTCTTTGCAAGTTTCAGCACAAACAAAGTAGCGTCATACGTTTATGTTGATAAGGATGATACTTCAGACTCTGTTTATGTAAAGCTTGAAAAGTCTGCAAATCCACGTCAAATGGTGGGCTTGAAAATAGGTGCTACATTGATGGGCTATGGCTCACATGTGCATGTGGGGCGTTATGCAACAGGCAATGGTGTCAGCACGTTCAAGTTGTTGCGCAATTTACGCGGAGGACGACAGAGTGCTGTAGAACTTGTGATACCAGTAGTGCATACTATCAACGATTTAGCAGGTCGATTGGCACAACAACTTGAGGTGGACTCTACTACTCTTGTTAAAACGTTGTCTGATAGTACAATTCTTGCTTCATTGGGGGCAGACAGCACAAACGTTGCTTGCTTGTTTATTCCTAACACCTATGAGGTGTATTGGGACATAGCTCCCAGCAAATTGCTAAAGCGTATGAAGAAGGAGCATGATAGTTTTTGGACGTCCAGTCGTAAAGCACAAGCTCAGGCCGCAGGTCTTACCACCAATGAGGCTTATACATTGGCATCGATTGTTGAACAAGAGTCAACCAATGAAAAAGAACGTCCTATGATTGCTGGCATGTACTTGAATCGTTTGCACCAAGGCATGAAGTTACAAGCCGATCCAACTGTAAAGTTTGCCTTGCATGATTTTGCTTTGCGTCGCATCATGCATAATCATTTAACGGTCGATAGCCCCTATAACACCTACAAGTATGAAGGCTTGCCTATTGGTCCCATATGCATTCCTTCATTGAATGCCATTGAGTCCGTACTTAATTATGCCCACCACAATTATATATATATGTGTGCAAAGGAGGATTTCTCAGGTACGCACAATTTTGCATCCACTTATGAAGAGCATATGATCAATGCCAAACGTTATGCCGATGCTCTTAATCAGCGAGGGGTGAAATAGCAAGTAAGTTGTAATTCAATCATACTTCCATTCATAACACATGAGGTGTATGCTCAACATGTTAGTTGACAGCATACACCTCATATTCTTAATGCGTTGACGGGTTAGTTAACAAGTTGACAAGTTAACAAGTTAATGGGTTAATAGGTAGGGTGTCCAGTTCGTTGTACCAAATTTAGCTCACTTTCCTAAGCGTTTTGGTTCGTTCTGTAACCCAGTTTTTTTGACAAGTGCTCGGTTGACCAAGTACAGATGTCCTTCAGTTTAACATTTACAATGCGCTCTTTGAAATTAATTGTTTTTGTAATATTGGTGTCCGATAAAAATTCGAGACTTCCGAAAAAAATAGGGCTGATTCCATTTGCTGGAGTCAGCCCTTTTTGGTTATTTTGATGCTACTAAACAAATAAAACAACCATGAGCAAAAGTAATCATTTTTTCGGACAGCCGTTGTACGGTCAGCTTATAAATTTGTTAGATAAGGAAATATCGGACACCAATATTTTCGAATGAATTAAAAAAATAATTCATGAACATTTATGGCTCATTGATGGACATTTTTGACTAAAAAACGAATAACTTGCGCAGCTATTATCAAATTCTACGCAAGTTATTTTTTGAACATTACATCACATCAGAATACTAAAATACATGGAATTCTAAAGAACTAAAAGCTTTATTTTACCCCCCCCGTTTTCTTGGATATCGCCTTCAGCAAGCTCTTCATTTTTTTCCTTTACGCTGAATTTGATGCCTTTATCTAAGCCTGCTCTATAGCAGAGATTCTCTTTTCCACCATGAGAGAGTTTGTGTACATTAAGCACCTCGTTTTCTATAAAAGCTTCACATGTGAAAGTATCGCCCATATCTAATTGTGAATTTTTGCTTTCTACCACAACGAACCTATTATTTCCTAAATAGCGAAACACGCATTGGCGATTGGGCAACCATTTTACAATAATTTCATCATCAGGGTCTAAATCCTCGGCATAGCATTCAGAACCAAAGAATAGTTCACTTGGGTTTTTATCTTTTTTGTTACGTCGTTCACATTGTCTGCAAAAAAGTTTGTAGCTTTTATAGTTAATAGACTCAGCTATAAGGTCTAATGTATGCGTGCTTGGATTGCATTGTTGGTCAGTAACAACGCCCCAAAGTCTTTTCAGCGTGGTAGGGCTTATCGTTTCATGTGTCTTATTAAAGATAATCTCGCTAAGAGCCACAAAATCACGATGTTTGTTCATTTTTAATCCCGTGGCAAACTTTACTTCATTTAGTAATTCTTCTTGCATATTTTTCCAATTAAAGGATGTTTTTTATCGCAGCCTTTAGAAAAGACTTTTACTATTTCAGATGCAAAATTAAACAAATTAAGTAGGAAATAAGAACCTTTTTGAAATAGGAAAAAAAGGACAAGGAAAGAGTATAAAGAATGCTCTATATTTGCAAGCATTCATTGAATCAAAATTAAAAAACAATTAAATACTTATTGCTATGTCAAAAAACAAGATTGAAGATCAAGCAGTTTTTGGCTGTTATTCTCAAAACGAAAACAAGGTTACACTTGCTTTGCTTAAAATTTTAGAACGAGCTAAAGGTGACTCTTTACTCAGAAATCTCATTGAACTGGCTGATGGTGAAGACTTACCAGACAACCAAATCTTACTCGAGTCGCAAGTAACAGATACGGCAGAGCATTCTATCCCAGATGGCAAAATTAGTTGTCAGTATGCTTTTCAGTATTTTATTGAAAGCAAACTTTCTGAGGATATTCCTGCGAAGCAACTCCAGCAGCATCTTGAAACCGTGCGCAAAACACCTAATGCTCACCTCATCTATATTACGCAGCATTCTCAACGCCCCAAGGAACTAATGGAGCACAAAGATGTGCTTTGGACTAATTGGACTAAAGTAACAGAGTGCTTGCGCAGTTATGAGGATGACAATAACGACCCTGTGTTAAAGTACTTGATAGAACAATTTGAGTTGTTCGTTCGTAGCAACAAAGTGTATGACGATAGTGAAAATCGTGTGCTTATTGTTGGCGGTAATTTTGCTGAGGACGTGGCATTAAAATACAACTTCTACGCATGTCAAGCAAACCGTTCGTTCCGTAACACAGGTTACATTGCTTTCTTGCGTAAGAAGAAGATTTCTTACTTGTTCAAGGTCGTAGGAGAGGTTAAGGATTCTGTTAACTTACGAGAAGAGCCAAGCATTGTGCCTCCATCTTATTTTGATGAAGTAGAACCTGATTACCAAGGCACTCCCCACAAACTTTTTAAATTGGAACGTGTCGAGGAGTTTGTTGGTCCGATAATCGACGACAGTGTCGATAAAAACGGAAAGCATTGTGCATTCATTCAGCGTCAAGGTTATACCACCCTTGACCAATTTATGAATGCGAAAGTGACGTCCGATTTAAGAGACTAATTAACCTTGAAACGTATAGACTAATGGGTGGCTCTATGAATTCAGATGTTTTTGCGGGTTATTAAAAGAGTGTGTGAAAAAAGAACACTCTTTCAAGAACAAGCAAATCATACATCAGAACAGAATATTTAATTTGTTCAGAATGAATAGAGCACCCCTTTCGTGCTACTAATCAATAGAAATGTATTCGTTATAAAAGAAGATGCAATGAAAAATCGATTGCCGCAAAGCCCTACTGAAATCTTTAAGGTCTGTGCAAGCGATGCGGTAGCAACAGCTTTATCTAAAGTTTTTAGCCCCAATACAGCTTCGTGGTTAGTAGATAAGGTTAAAGAAAAAGCAAACATAGAATAATAAAAGAAACAAACAATATGAAGAATAATAGATACTCAATAAGCATACGCCATGCGTTGATGCTTTTAGTGCTTCTATTGGGACTTCCGTATTTTGGGTATGCTTATGATTATCCTTATGGTTCGATTCGTAAGGGTGAAATTGTTTATGACATTTATTATACTTCTCAAGGAGAATACGCTAAATGTCGTAGGTGCGATGGGGCAGCTACTGGAGATATAGTAATTCCAAGTTCTGTATATTTTAAATTGGCTGTAAGTGGGTATTATCCAGTAATTTCTATAGATTCAGATGCCTTTTCAGGTTGTAGTGGTTTGACTTCTATCGAGATTCCCGAAAGTGTAACTTCAATAGGTAATTCAGCCTTTGCAGGTTGTAGTGGCTTGACTTCTATCAATATTCCCGAAAGTGTAACTTCAATAGGTAATTCAGCCTTTGCAGGTTGTAGTGGTCTGACCTCAATCGAGATTCCTAATAGCGTGACTTCGATAGGTTGGGATGCCTTTTCAGGTTGTATTTATAACCATAGAACAACCAAAACTAATCAGAAATATCCGAGTGTAAATCTTTAATTACCAGCATATTCTAAAATTTAACACTTTTCGGTTGCCATTTGTCGCTTCCCAAATTTCCACATATTTTTGAGACGTATTTCTGACGTGGAGAATTTGCGGGGCTTGTTTTTTGTCACACCGTGCAGACAGTTGACAAGGGTTTACAACCGTTTACGACAAGCGACAATAACCGCCCCGATATGCGGAAACAGTCACACTGTGTAGAAAAGCGACAATGGTTGACTTCCGTTCACATCCGTTTACCATTTCAGAGATATAGGATTGAAGAAATGAACCATTAAACGATAAAACGGTATGAAAGCAACCAGAAAATGCAGTTTTTGCGGCAAGTCCTTTGTAACCCGAAGCGGTATGCAAAGATATTGCAGTGAGGCTTGTCAGGCAGAAGCCAAACGAGCCAGAGTGATGCAGAAGAACAACCTCTTCAAAGTCGCCCAACCCTTGATGGAGATACAGCATCAGGAGTATCTCACCTTTTCCAAAGCAGCCATCCTCATGGGCTGTTCCCGACAGTACATTTACAAACTTGTAGCCATCGGCAAGCTGAAAGCCTCACGCATCAGCAACCGCATGGCATTCATCCGCAGAGCCGACATCGAGCAGATGTTGGAGGGCAATCCCTATCACCGCATCCTGCCCGGCAACACCTCCACACCAAGGAAATCATCTTCATCTTCCTTACCTGCCAAAAGAGAAAAAAGGGAAAAGGAAAGCGAAGAAGTGTTGGACTTCTATTCGGGCGAGGAGGTGATGTCCCTTTTTAAGGTAAAGCAGTCATGGCTTTACACTTCCGCCAAGCGTAACCATATCCCCATCTGCCGTATCGCAGGAAAGAACTATTACAGCAAGAAGCATATTGACGAGTTTTTCGGTGTGGCAGTTGATATTAGCGAAATTACCGACTGGCTACTGACCGAGGAGGTGGAGGAACTGTTCGGCATGAAGCCGACCGCACTCCGTGCCTACACCTATCGCCATAAGATACCCACTAAAAGAGAGTACGGGCGTACCTATTACTCCAAATCACATTTGAACGAACTCCGCAGAACTGACCTTGTGAACGATGAACGCTACTATACCGTTGAGCAGGTGCAGCAAATCTATGGTCTTTCGTCAGCCAACATCTGCCATATCGTCAAGGTGAAGCACATCGAAAAGATAAAGGTGGGTGTGAAAAACCTGCTTTTGCGCTCAGATGTGGAGCGTGTCATGGCTGAAAGGAACAAATAACCGTGAAAAATCGGGATTATCGAAAATTATTTCAAAATGATGTATCGTGGAGGTATTCACGGATATTTCACGTTGTTCCTTTGCCATCGGAAACATGGATACAACTCCAAAATGTATACAACCAATTAAAACATAATTATTATGAGTAAATGCAAAACAGTTACCTTGCGTAAGCGCAAGATTAAGAACGGGACACAGTATTCACTATGCCTTGACTACTATCCCGGCTACCGTGACAATGTCACCATGAGAGTGATTACACGTGAAGCCTTAGGAATTTACATCTTCGCCAAACCTGCAAACCAGCAGGAACGGGACTTCAACGCACGCATGATGAAGAAAGCGGTCATCCTGCGCAACCAGCGCTACGAAGCCATTTTCAATGAAAACAACGGCTTTTTTGACAAGACCAAGATGAAGGGCGATTTCCTTGCCTATTTCAAAGGACTGGCTGACCGCAAGAATATCAAGTGGCAGCACGTATACAAGCATTTCCAGCGGTTCGTGAACGGCAAATGCACCTTTGAGGAGGTGGATGTGGATTTGTGCCGCAAGTTCATGGAATACCTGCTTGATGCACCCCAATCCATCCACACCAACCAAAAGCTGCACATCAACTCCGCAGCAGGCTATTGGTCAACTTTCCGTGCCGTGCTGCACACCGCTTACCGTGACAGGAAGATAAAGGAGAACCCAAACGGCTTCTTAGACCGCATCGAGTGCATTCCCACCATCAGGGAGCATTTGAGCCAAGAGGAACTGATACGGCTTGCCGAAACACCCTGTGAGGAGGAGGTCTTGAAAAAAGCTTTTCTTTTCGCCTGTCTTACGGGACTGAGAAAGAGCGACATCAGACAGCTCACGTGGCAGCAGATACAACCATACACCAACGGCAGGATGTTCGTTACCACCCGTATGCAGAAAACCAAAGAAATAGTGCATAACCCCATCAGTGATGAAGCCTATGGACTGCTGGGAGAACGGGGCGAGGGACTTATCTTTGAGGATTTCAAGGACAAGATGCTGCAAGGACCACTCCAACGGTGGCTCACGGCAGCAGGGATAACCAAGAAAATCACCTTTCACTGTACCCGCCACAGCTTCGGAAGCCTGCACGTGGAAATGGGAACGGACATGGCTGTCATCCAAGCCTATCTCGGACATAAGAACATTACCACCACACAAATCTATTCCAAGATAGCAGCGCAGCAGATGTGTCAGGTGGTGGACAAGATAACCTTGAAGCGCAAGGAGGCATAAATGTCTCACATTGACAGGTATTCAGAGGGGCGGTTATGGCTACAAGGCTATAATCGCCCCTCTATGTTTTTGGCTTGATGCCACCATTTATAAGCCCCTCAGAGTATGAAACAGAGTATGATATGATGACATTTCGTGAAATACATTGAAAAAGACCGTTCTAACCGCAAATAACGGGCAGTAATTGGGAAAAATAGCATTAACTTTGCACAAAATAATACAGGAACATTCAATCTCTCAACGAAATATGGAATCATCAATCAAGGACAAATACATCATCTTGGGCTTTGTCGGCTTCGCCATCGTCCTAATATCTTCCATTGCCACGCTGGTAATAGCGGACAGCTTCAACCAAGACAACTTTGTCAGGTGGATAGTATTCGTATGCTGTAACCTGTTGGGATGGTTGCTCTATCTCTCCTTTCAGACACTTATCTTTGATACATACGAAATCTACAAAATCAAGTTCGGCAAGAAAGAAACGATTGCCGAAGCCATAGAGGTGCAGGAAGAACTGTCACAAAATACACTTGAAGAAGCCACATCTGTGCCTGGACCTACATCAGTCCCTGAGCCTGTACCCGAATCATCCCCGACAAAAGAAGAGACACTTATCCAAACACAACCGATAGAGCTTACTATCGCCCCGGATCTTCACGAAAAGAACCGTGCCAATTACGCAAGCAGAGAGCAACGGGAAAAGGAAGAGCGCATCCGCATGGTCATGGAGTATTGCCATTATTACCTGCCTCGCATTGCCGACCAAGAAACCGTGAACCACATCTGTACTGAGGTGGACAAATGGATGAATCTTAACACTTATACCCCGAAGCCCATACAAAGACCGTTTACCAAAGACATCAACAACATTCCACTCCGTCACTTCGTATGGAATATCTCTGAGCGTTTCCTGTACAAGAGATACTACAATGGGGATAACCGTGCCAAGTTCATCAAAGCCCTTTTCCCGAAATCGTTTGCTGATACAGACTTATCAACCATCAAGAATTTCAAGGTAGAGCCGTTAAAGACGGAAATTCCCATTGATGAACCCGAAAACGGCAAACTTGATTTCCACTATCCCGAGGATTATGTGCGGAATTAGGATAATCACGACACCAACGACAACCATCCGGTAACTCATAACCGCCTGTTTTACATCGTTTCCCGAGTAATTTTACCCGTCATTTATGGCTGGGCTTAATTATTCGGGAATTATTTTGCAATGACGTGTCGTGGAGATATTCACGGATATATCATTTCAGTCCTTTGCGCCAAGTCTTACAAAAGAGACGAGTACGCGAATGGAAAAATCAATTCTTACCTTCAACGACCTCCCCGAGGTTGTCGCTCAGCTTCGAGACGAAGTGATGAGCCTGAAAAGCCTGCTCGCCGAGCAGCGCAGTGTGAACAATGCCAAAACGGTGGACACCCACGTGCCCATGTCTGTGGACGAGGCAGCAGAGTATTTAGGTATCCCTAAGGGTACGCTCTACATGAAACTGTCAGAAGGGACAATCCCTGCCACCAAGCCCGGCAAACGCTATTGCCTTTACCGTGACGAACTGGACAAGTGGCTGGAAACCGCCCGAAAGAATCCCATACCGTTGTCAGACGAGGAACTGAACAAGTCCTTATCCTCTTCCCACCGTCGCAAGCCCAACCCACGTAACTGGTGAATGATATGGAAGAGGATAAGAACTATATCAACCTGATACGTGGCGACCTCACAAAAGCATCCCAAGCGCATAACGGTATGCCCGACAGTGTAGGCATGATGAATATCAAGACGGCAAACCAAACCATTCTTGAAGCATCGTTATTGCCTACGCCCCGTGCGCTGTGGGACAGCTTTTGGTACGAGGGGGAACTCTCCTGCTTGTTTGCCGATTCCAACGTGGGCAAGTCCATCCTTGCCGTGCAGATAGCCGACCGCATCGCCCGAACCGACAATGTGCTGTATCTGGACTTTGAACTGTCCGAAAAGCAGTTCCAGCTCCGCTATACCAACGAGCATGGAGAGCTCTACACCTTTCCCGACAAACTCTATCGGGTGTCTATTGACTGCAACCAGCTTTTGGATGCCAACTTTGAGGAAGCTATCATAGGCGGCATTGAACAGATGGCTGTGCAGACCGACTGCAAGATTTTCATCATTGACAATCTTACCTACCTGTGTTGCGCCATGGAGAAAGGCGATGCCGCAGGACGGCTGATGATTCAGCTGAACAATCTCAAAAAGAGATATGCGCTCTCTATCCTTGTCCTAGCACATACGCCCAAACGCTCTTTGGATTGTCCCATCACATCCAACGACCTTGCCGGAAGCAAACGGCTCTACAATTTCTTTGACAGCGTGTTCACCATTGGAAAAAGTGCCCAAGACGGAGGGCTTCGCTATGTGAAGCAGCTTAAAGTGCGCTATGGCACGTTCTCTCATGATGCGGATAATGTAATCGTTTACGAGATTGACAAGGTGGATGCTTTCTTGCAGTTCGTGTTCAGGGGCTATTCCACGGAAAAGGAACACTTGAAAAAATTGGGCGACAATGAATCAAGCCAAAGGGATTGCCAAATTCTGCAACTCTCCCAATCGGGCAAGTCCGTCAGGGAGATAGCCTCACAGGTGAATTGTGGCAAGTCCACCGTAAACCGTATCATCCAGCGCAGCAAAGAGAGTAAAAACGCAGGTGTCCCAAGTGTCCCACTGTCCCAACCCTTAGAGTGTGGGACAATGGGACAGGATGGGACAGCCGACAATCAACCATCAAAAACGGACTAAGCTATGGGCAATTATTCATTACAGAAGTATAAAGGAACGGCAACACGGCATACCTGCCCCAAATGCGGAGACAGGCATTCTTTCGTCTATTACGTGGACGAAAATAATGTGCCGTTGCATCCATCGGTCGGCAGATGTAACCACGAAAGCGGTTGTGGGTATCACTACACTCCGAAAGAGTATTTTCAAGAGCATCCTGAACACAGAACTACCAATGATTTCTCTTTTGACAGGCAAAGAGCAGAGCAGAAGAAAGTGAAGCAGCAAAGTAAGCCGACAGCCATCGGCTATATTCCCCCTCACTATGTGGAGAAGTCGCAAAGCGAGCGTAGCAATTTCTTCCGTTTCCTCTTCACACTCCTTACTTCCTACTATGGCGACAAGGCGAAAGAGGTGTTGAAGCGGTTGTTGGAGGAATACCGTTTGGGGGCTACCCGTGACGGCTCTGTTATCTTTTGGCAGATAGACAGGACGGGCAAGGTACGCACGGGAAAGGTGATGCAGTACAATCCCGAAGACGGACACCGTATCAAGGGAGGACAGACATCGGCAGTGAACTGGATACACAGCATATTGAAAAAGCAGCGTGTGTTGGCAGAGGATTGGCAACTATCCCAATGCCTTTTCGGGGAACACTTGTTGAAAACGCATCCCGACAAGGTGGTGGTCTTGGTGGAATCCGAGAAGAGTGCCGTTATCGGTTCTGCTATCTTCCCCGATTATGTATGGCTGGCTACGGGTGGTAAGAGTCAGATGAGAGAAGAGAAACTCCGTGTACTGTCAGGGCGAACCGTGCTTCTCTTTCCCGATGCCGATGCTTATGCCGAGTGGAAACAGCGAGCCGAGAGCATGTACTTTTGTAAGGTGGTGGTTTCGGACATCATCGAAAGGAATGCCACCCCGAAACAAAAAGAAGCCCATATCGACATAGCCGATTGGATTATCTTTCAGATACGGGAGGGCAAGGTGATGAGTACAGCCAACCACTTGGTCGAGGCTGAGAGAATCCTCCAGCGGATGATAGAGAAGAATCCCGTCCTGCAAAAACTGATAGACGATTTAGACCTTGTGCTGGTCGGTGCATCTCCAATCGGCAACGATGATGAAAAACCTCCCTGACGGAGGAGAGCGGAAGCCGTAGGCTGGAGTTTGCAGACAATGGCTTGCCATTGATATAGCCCACTATAACTACACGCTCCGCTTACGTAGTTGTGGGCTCTCCCGAGGGGATTAGGGTTTTACCCTAATGACCCACTCAGGGCGTTTCTCCCCTGAGAACCCAGAGCAAAGAGTGACCCTCTCTTTGCAATCTCCGCTTATGGGTTGCACCCCTAAGAACCCCATGCGTTTACGGACAGCGGAAAAGCAAACAATAAAGTACAAACCAAAAAACAAGTATCTATGGCAACAAAATCAAGCATACATATCAAGCCCTGCAACATCGCATCGAGCGAGGCTCACAACAGGAGGACAGCCGAATACATGCGCCACATCGGAGAGTCCAGAATCTATGTCGTTCCTGAACTATCCACCGATAACGAACAGTGGATAAATCCCGACTTCGGCAGTCCGGATTTGCGGATGCATTATGACAATATCAGACAGATGGTAAAGGAAAAGACCGGACGTGCCATGCAGGAAAAGGAGCGTGAACGCAAAGGCAAGAACGGTAAAATAGTCAAGATTGCGGGATGCTCCCCCATACGTGAAGGAGTGCTGCTTGTCAGGTCGGACACCACACTGGCAGACGTGCGTAAATTCGGTGAGGAGTGTCAAAGACGCTGGGGAATCACACCGCTGCAAATCTTCCTGCACAAGGATGAAGGGCATTGGCTGAACGGTCAGCCGGAAGCGGAAGACAGGGAAAGCTTCAAAGTCGGGGACAGATGGTTCAAGCCGAACTATCATGCCCATATCGTTTTCGACTGGATGAACCACGAAACAGGAAAGAGCCGAAAGCTCAATGACGATGACATGATGCAGATGCAGACCCTTGCATCCGACATCCTGCTGATGGAACGCGGGCAGTCAAAGGCTGTCACTGGTAAGGAGCATCTGGAACGGAACGACTTTATCATTGAGAAGCAGAAAGCTGAACTGCAACGCATGGATGCAGCCAAACGGCACAAAGAAGAACAGATAAATCTTGCCGAGCAGGAACTGAAACAGGTGAAATCAGAAATACGCACTGACAAGTTAAAGAAGACAGCCACCACGGCAGCGACAGCCATAACTAGTGGAGTTGCTTCTCTTTTCGGGAGTGGAAAACTGAAAGAACTGGAACGTGCCAACGAAAAACTGCAAGACGAGGTTTCAAAACGGAACACCAATATTGAAAAATTGCAGAGCCAAGTACAGCAGATGCAGAAACAGCATGATACGCAAATCCACAATCTCAGAGAAATGCACAGGCAGGAACTTGACATGAAAGAAAAAGAACTGTCACGGCTCGCCAGAATCATAGACAAGGCTTTCAGGTGGTTTCCGATGTTCAGGGAAATGCTGCGCATGGAAAAGTTTTGTGCCATGCTGGGATTCTCTAAAGAAATGACTGAAAGTCTTATAGTCAAAAAAGAAGCCCTGAAATGTAGCGGTAAAATCTATTCCGAGCAACACAGGCGGAACTTTGATATAAAGGATGATATTTTAAGGGTGGAAAATGACCCTGACGATGAAAGCAGGCTGAACCTGACAATAAACAGGAAGCCGATTGCCGACTGGTTCAGGGAGCAATGGCACAGGCTTAGATATGGAGCAAGAGTGCCGCAACAGGAAGAAAGAAAAAGTAGAGGATTCAAATTATAATAGAAGCAATTTGATTAGTAATCTAAAAGCACTCCGATAACGATTAGAGTGCTTTTAGATTGTTTATCATTAATTATCAAAGCAAGTGCAGTTTAAGATTTTACTGAAGTTTGCATTAATAAAGAATATACTACAGCTGATATATGCGCAACATATTGTGACGCTTGTGATTCATTTCCCTTGAAATCCTTAACAAATACCGCTAAGGTATAACTGATATTATTAGGCAGACATATATAGGCAACATCATTGTGAGCTGCAAGAACACCATTTTCATTAACATCACCTGAACCTGTCTTATGCGCTATAACAACCCCTTCTTTATCAAGAAGTGGAGCTGCTATCCTATCTACACCTGTTTTGCATTCTTTTAACGTATTCTTAATGAAACTTTGTTTCTCATCATCGATAAGACCTTCAGTAAACAAACGATTCATCAACATTGCAGCACCAAGAGGAGATGTATAGTTAGAGTAAGCCTTGTTATGGTCAGCCGACATTTCCTCTTCCGTATAAGCTATCTGAAAACTTGAACGAGGAATGAGTGTGGCTATAAAACTATCTGTTTGAGCGACATTAACCATATCCTTAAACATAAGGTTGCTTGCATTGTTGTCACTCTGAGTAAGAGTATAACGCAGCAAATCTCTCACTGTCAATGATATGACTGGCCCTGAATAATCTTTCAGCATAGGACTCCAAGTCTTTGGGTCAAGTTTATCCCTATTTATATTTACTAAGGTATCAAGTGAAATTCCTTTATTGTCAAAGTCATTACAAAGAGCTAATGCCTGATGAACCTTAAACACACTCATCATAGGATAAACACTCTTATTATTGACCTTAACCGTATCTCTGTTATTAACAATAACCGCCACACCAATTTCGCCAGGACAAGCTGAGACAATTTGAGAAATGCTATCAGTCAAAACATTTGTTAAAGGAGGATTTGCGCTATCTTTTGTCGCTGATTTATGGAACAATGAAAATACCAAGATGAAAATGCAAACTAAAGCTATACTCAAAACTACGATTTGTTTTTTTCTGTTTTTTTCCATGTTTATATTATTTATATTTGTTTGACGAGAATATCTTTATTTGCCGACAAAGGTACATAACTTTACGGAAAAATATGTTTCTAAAATATATAAAAATATATAAATAGACAGCTGTGGGGAAAATGTGGGGAAAAATTAGATAATTAAAAAGGCTAAATGACTGGAAATAATCACTTAGCCTTTTAATCCGTACCCAGACCCGTACTTCGTAATTGCTGCGCCCATCATTCAAGACTGTCAAATCGGGTCTTTCCTGTCAAGCCAATGATGCCTATGCGTATGCCAAACACATGGATTACGGATTTCTCGTTCCGTGAACAAACACTTTATCCGCAACTCTGCTATGTGGTGTATTGGCTTAACTCCATTTCTATGGGCAACACTTTTGTTGCAGATTTCAAGCAGCTTTTATCGAAATACCCATCAGTAAGAACTCGTTTATTAGGCTTTCCTCATAATTGGGAACAAGAGCCTTTGTGGAGATAAAATAATTGCCCTGTTTCTTAAAAAGCACTGGGGCAAACCAGCTCCGTCTTTAATTGTTTCCAATAAATGGATTGTTTCAAGCCCCTATAGAAAGAGAACAAAAATTCCTGTGTGAAAATTAATCTACGACAAGGAGCAAGCAAGGAGCAATATCAAACAAAAATCAATACCTTTGCAGTACATATGAGATAGACCAAAACAAAAGTGGAATATCGGAAACGAATAGCAAGGAAAAGAGAAGAAACGACCCAAGTTGATGTCCTTTTTGAGTTAATAATCAATAAAAGCGTTAAATCTTCACCTTTTAGAATGTGCAATTAAAAATAACAACCATATTTCTGACTTATTATCTATAAAATATTGAGTAATAATCGGTTGTAAATACAGGAATTGTAGTGGTTTGACTTCAATCGAGATTCCCGAAAGTGTAACTTCAATAGGTAATTCAGCCTTTTCAGGTTGTAGTGGTTTGACTTCAATAGAAATTCCTAATAGCGTGACTCGGATAGGTAATTCAGCTTTTAGTGAGTGTTATAGTCTTCATTCAATAAAATTACCAAAGTGTTTTCCGGGTTTTAATAATTATAATTTAAGTTTATACGTGTATTATATTGCAGGAGAATACGAACAAAAATCAAGCGATTTTCCCAACCTACTCTTAAGAGACAACGCGAAAAATCACAAGAGACTATGGGAGGGGGCAAGAATTATAAAGACGAGTTTAACAGACAGTTTGGAATTGGCTAATTATTTGTCTGGTTTGACTATCACAAATCCTCAGGTGCTTATTGTGCCTACAGGGTGTCATGACTATGCAGTAGAAAGCATTGCACGAGATTTTGAGGGACTTACTATAATAGAAGACCAGAATATGCAGTTCTCTATAACCTCGTGGAAAGATGATTTGTGGAAACTTGCCCAAAAAGCATACGCCCAACTGAATGAAATTACACAGTTGAGTTCTTTCACGTCTTTAAGAGCAGACCTACAAAATAATATAAAAAAAATGCTACAAAATTGTGCTGCCTTGCAGAAAGACGGAGGGGGGGATTTGTCACGTTACTATGTAACTTATAAATGCTTGTCACAATACGACGAAAATTTATGTTTAATGCTTCCGTTGTTGCTTAATGCGCAAGAATTGAATGAGTGGGAAGAACTTCTATACATTGACGAGAAGGTGTTTTCGGACTTTAATATGGCTTATCAAGAGACGTTTAACCGTGTTAAAGAGCATCCCTTGTTAATTACTAAGCAGGAAATCAAAAAATTGCAGCTGTCATACGATGCAGCATTGGCAGCTTGTAATGAAATTAGAAATTTTCATGATGATTTGAGAAATCTCCTGCAGTTGGCCGAAACACTGAAAAAGAATGAATGGTATGGCAATGTGCCCGATACACAAAAAACGACTTTAGATCAGGCTATAGAGGACGCACAAACCATTGTGGACGGAAGTGAGTATGATGCCAGCTTTAAACCCATAAAAGCCTCGTTGCAAAATGCGTATGATACTGTATTGGCTTCATGCAATGGAATTAAAGATTTCTATGATGCTTTGAAAAATCTCCTGCAGTTGGCTGAAACACTGAAAAAGAATGAATGGTATGGAAATGTGCCCGATACACAAAAAACGGCTTTAGATCAAGCTATAGAGGACGCACAAGCCACTGTGGATGAGGGAGTGTATGATGCCAGTTCGCAGCAGGTGAAAACCACGTTGGAAGATGCATATCATGTGGCATTGAAATCAAGTATCCAACAACTGGTTAGTCTGGTGGAATCATATACTGAAACTGATATTGCCAACATTTACTCGTATCTGGATGGCAAGAAGGTTGTGGATGAGGTCATGGCACAGGTTATGGCTGAATTAGACACGGATAATTATAGCAGTATGCTACAAATTGCAGATAGCTTGCAGGTGGTATACAATAATGTCAAAATCGAGGCAGAAAAGTATGGTGCAGATTTGGAAAGTGCTAAGCAGAATGCCAATCAGTTTGTCACCAATGCACATACGTTGCAGAATGAAACCTATAAGAACATTTATGCCTACTTGGATGCAGACAATCGTAATGCGCTTGATGTTGCAATAGAAAAGGTGCAGCAAAAGGTCGCAGGTTATGATAAAATTGCAATTGTGCAGGCTGCAGATAGTTTGCAAATAATCTGTAACCAAATTGAAGCTAAACTCAATGCATATAGTAATGACTTGCAAGGCGAAAAATCGAAGTTCAAAGATGAAATTGCAAGGATAAAGCAACAGATAGAAACCACGAATGAGGCTAATTTTAATGCGCTCGACGAAGAAAATAGAAACCATTATAAGCAGGTGTTACAAAACGCTGTGAATTGTGCAAATGGCTATTCAATCGCAGAAATCGCGAAAGCTAAAGATGATTTATCTGAAGTGTGCAGTACTATTTTGGGAATATACGACCAAATGAACGAATTACGCACTCAGAAGAACAATCTCATACAGCAACTAAGTGGTTTGTCGCAAGAGTATCCGTACAGTTATGAGGCTCTTGATTATAAAACGAAGATAGAAGAGGCAAAGCAAAATGCACAACAGGCTACATCTATAGCACAAATGCAACAGGCTATTCAGCAAATGCAAACACGGTATGACAGTGCTATTGTCATGATTAATGATTTGCAGGATAAAGATTTTGATCGCGAGGCTTTGAAACGTGTGAGAGACTTGGTAAATCAGAATGAAAATAGCCGATATGAAATTCGTAAGAGGAGTAGCTATGCTGAAGGATTGGTTGAAGATCGTAGCCAAATAGTGAATACGAACAATAACAGTTTCTATACTTTGTTTAGTTTAGATGATTCAGAAGAAACATCATACTTGACTAAGGGAGACTTTGTAGACATCAAATTGAGCAACAATATTGCTCATTCATGTTTGCTGTTGTATGGTATAAGTGATTTCTCACAGCCATTCAAAGTCTATTGTAAGCATTCTGCTGATGATAATTGGGTGTGCGTTAAGGAATGCAAGCTATCGAGTGACAATTTAAGTTGTGCAGTTATTGACTTTAACAAGATTACGACAGATGTAGACTCAAAATATATAAGATTGGAGTATGTTGGTGAGGCACAAACTGTTTATTTCCTGCGTCTTTATCGCCGTGACGATTTAATGGATGATGATGCTTATCATGGATGTGTAAGTATGGTTTCTTTATTGGATAACCAAATTAGCAAAAATGATGTTCAGCGGTCTTTAACTAAAGATTTAGAGAATCTGACAAGCAAATATATTGATGAAGCTCAAGATTCAGCTTCTTTCATCAATTTTGTGGATCAGGCTTACACTGCTTTTATGCCTAATGAAGATACTCCTATTTCTGATATAGCGAAGACGGCTTATGTTATTTGTGAGGTAGGTGGACAAGTATATCGCCGAACTTGCACTGCAGATAATGATGCTTACCTGGTTAAAGGAACCCCCGTTATTTTGCAGGGATTAAATGGATGTTGTATTAACCTGCTCAGAAGATCTGGTGGAAAACTTGGTCAACCTATTGATACAACTGGCAGTATTTTGAAGGTAAGTAAAGAATCTGACAGTGTAAATGGAGGTTATGTCTTTGAAAAAGACAAGTTTAACTATACAGATTACCAAATCTTTGATAAGGCCGGAACGGCTTATTTTAAAATGGGCAATCGTAATATGGGAAATAGCTTTGGCATAGAAAAATTGAAAGAAGTTCCTACTATAGTTTCATCTGTTTCAACTGTTACAGACAATAATACGAAGCTACGAGTATACGATGTCAGTGGTCGATATATTCCTGTAAAGGAATTGAGCAAATTGCCTGCTGGTGCTTATATTGTAAATGGCAAAAAAGTTGTGGTGAAATAACTACATAAGAAGCTTTTTGCATAATAGCAATATAGTGCTTTATAGACAAAATACAGAATATGCCTGTCGGCAGTGAACGTTCTTCACTATCGACAGGCTGTTGCTTTTATTGACCCCGTATTTGTGCTGTAAATCCTCTTCTATAAAATAAACTATCTAATTACGCGAGTTCGGGATAAGGATTGCGTAAAAAAAGAGGAAATCGCTTTGGCTGTAAAGGGAAAGTTCACCGAGCATCACATATTCATGATTAGAGCTATCCGTACCAGCATATCTAATATAGAGGCAGAGATAGACCACCTTGACAAGAAAATCGAACGAAGGATGCAACCAATAGAGAAACGCATCAGAAAACTTTGCGAAATTCCAGTAATGTCCACGAATTCTTTGCGAGAATTACTTGCAGAAATAGGTGTAGATATGGATATTTTTCCAACGGCTGAGCATTTGACATCTTGGGCAGGTCTGGCACCAGGCAATAACGAGAGCGCAGGCAAAAAAAGTTCACACACCAACCACGGAAACAAAGCTACTAAGGCTATCATGACAGAATGTGCGTGGTGTGCAATCCGAACCAAAGGAACCTACTTTTCTGCCAGATACAAACGACTTGCAGCTCGCAGAGGAAAGAAACGCGCATTAGTCGCGATTGCCGCAGAGATGCTCAAAGTGGTATATCACATGCTCAAAGACGGCACAGCCTACAAAGAATTAGGAGAAGACTATATAGTTACAAAACGAAAGGATGCTCAAATAAAGTATCATCGCGAACGACTCAAAAAGTTACCCGGAGAGGATTTGCCCGAGACACAAAGCGCATAGGGCGTACAATCCTAAGGTCGATTATTACTGAGACTATGAGCTTGATATGAAAACTGACCTAAACGACTGAGAGGCAAAGATTGTTGATGCGAGCACGCGAATGAAATTTCCTGACCATCCGGTCATTTTAAAACGTAAATGCCTATTCAATAGTTGCATGTTGTCACAAGCAGCATGCTATTCTTTCTTGTGCCTAAAAATTGAATAATAAACTGAAAGCGCTGATATTCAGCACTTCGTAATAATTTAATTTTCGAATGAAATATTATCCCGAACTCACGTTAGTAGCATCAAAATAACCAAAAAGGGCTGACTCCAGCAAATGGAATCAGCTCTATTTTTTCGGAAGTCTCGAATTTTTATCGGACACCAATAATTTCGTTACTTGAAACATTAAATATCAGAGCATAATATTAACAACTTAACAGGTGATTCCAGCATCTGTTTTTCGGAACATCTAACTGGACACCCTAGTTAATAGGTAATAGTATACCTACTTATTGAATAAGTTTGTAATGTGGCTTAACCATGCCCCCATCTAATTATTAGCCCAAAGCGCACCCAGGGTAACGTTGATCGGCATCATGTTCAGCGCGGATGCATCCTGCGTGCTTCTCGCTAAATTCTCGATTAATGTCAGCCAATTCTTCTAGACCCAATATATAATCGTCATACATGTCATCCATGTCGATGCCTTCACAATCGGCAGAGCCAAAGTTAAGTGCATTTTTTACTATTTCAATGCGTTCTTCAGTTGTGGTGTCTTTTATCAATAAACTTTTTGCCATTGTAACTATGTTTTAATTCAAAAAAATATCCTATTTACTTTTTGCGCCTAACACCTTTCACCGCTTCAGCCTCAATAGGGTTTTCGGGCCAATAATGTTTGGGGTAACGCCTGCGTAGCTCTTTTCTAACCTCAAAGTAGGTGCTGTCCCAAAAGTTGCGCAAGTCTTGTGTTAGTTGCACAGGCTTAAAGCCTGGCGACAATAACTCCATTAAAATGGGTTGCTTGCCCGCATTGACGCATGGTGTATCTTGTAGTCCAAAGCATTCTTGTAGTCGTACACTCAATATGGGAGCATCAGCTCCAGGTCGGTAGTCAATGCGTATGTTACTGCCCGTTGGCACCTTAATGTGTGTAGGTGCCAAACGCTCAATGTCAGACTGTAGCTCGTAAGGAATCATAGCCCAAATAACCTCACATAAGTCAATTCTCTTTAACTCATCGATAGTTGTTTTGAGCTTGCCCCCTTGTTCTAAATAAAAGGGCAGCCAAGCCTGAGCTGTTGAGAGTAGTTGTGAAGTGCAAACATCAGGAATGTGGAGTTCAGGATGCCATTCAGCAACTTTACTAATGCGTAGTTGCAATTGTTTTACAGCTTCCGACCAATTGAACATGCTAAGCCCATCCTTTTTGGCAGCTTCGCATATGGCTGTTATAACCATATCCTTGTCAAGTGTGTGGAGTGGGGTAGACCTGATTGTCAGTTGGCCAATTCGTTCTTCACTTTGCGCAATAATGCCTCCTTGCTTTGTGTTCCACGATAGGTGATGGCGGGTAGTAATAAAAGATGGATCCAAATTGTCCACGCAAATGGGGGCTGCTAAAAAGATGCGTCCCATAGCATTGGGGGCAGCGTGAAGCGAGGCTATAGCTATCCATTGATATGAGGCAATGATGTTGGCATTATCAACACAAGCATTCCCCCCCGTTGCCAACCTATAGTGGCCAATGGCATTGGTCGCCAAAGCAATGCGTTCAGGGTAAGCATAGGCCACGAGTAGCCCTACTTGTTCAGGGGCAGGATCAGCATTATCCTCTTCAATACGTAACATCCGCCGATACTCTTGTGCTATTTGGGCAATGCGTTTCCATTGTCCTAAGTTATGTAGCCTTCTGCATTGACGCAGACGTGATATGCGAAGTGTTAGGTCGGCATTCTTATTTTCAATGAGGGGGTCTTTCTCTTCAATGATAGCTGCTATGTCACAAGCCAAGGCTTTCATTTCGTGGTCTGAAGCACCTAACATCATACGTGCAATGCGTGGATGACAAGGCATGAGTGCCATTCGTTTACCTAATGAACTAATACAGCCTTTACTATCAATAGCCCCCAACAAGCGCAACAATTGTTGCGCATTTGCCACATGAGCTTTAGGGGGTGGTGTTAACCAAGCCAAGTTCATAATGTCATTTTCGCCAAAAGCCGTGACACTTAACAAGGTTGTTGCAAGGTCTGTTTCCAATATCTCGGGCACACGTTGTTCCTTCATTTGATGTTCAATGGCTAAAGGCCACAACCTAAAGCAAATGCCATTGGCTACACGGCCAGCACGTCCTGTACGCTGTGTGGCCATATCTTTGCTAATGCGCACCGTTTCTAAATGACTCAACCCTGTGCGTGTGTCAATCACCTGCTTGCGACAAAGTCCGCTATCAATAACAATTCTAACCCCTTCAATCGTAACAGATGTTTCGGCAATAGGCGTAGCCAAAACCACTTTTTGCTCTCCCTTAGCTGATGGAGCTATAGCGGCACGTTGCTGCTCGGGAGAAAGGTTTCCATATAAAGAGTACACTTGTGTGGGGCGCAAACTTGTTCCCAAACGATTCATGCAAGTAGCAATTTCAGCTTGACCTGGCAAAAATACCAAAATATCCCCCATATATTTTTGGTGAACTTGCCTTATGGTGTCTACTACTAAGTTGCAAAGGTCAATGTCGTGTACAGAAGTGTCAGCATGAAATACCTCAACGGGGAACATGCGTCCTTTACTCTGAATGAGTGGAGCTTGCAAGGCTTTACAAATAGCATCGGCTTGAAGTGTGGCCGACATGACAATCAATTTCAAGTCATCGCGAATGATTTGTTGTGCTTGGCGAGCAAGTGCTAAAGCCAAATCTACTTGTATGCTCCTTTCATGAAATTCGTCAAATATGACCATGTCAACTCCTTCAAGTGTGGCATCGTCAATGAGCATACGTGTAAGTATGCCCTCAGTTATGACCTCAATGCGTGTAGCTTTTGAAACCTTACTCTCAAACCTTACGCGATATCCAATGGTTTGCCCCACTGGTTCGCCCAATAGGTTAGCCATTCGTTCAGCTATGTGTCGAGCGGCTAAGCGGCGTGGCTCAAGCATTAATATCTTGCCGCTTGTAGTCATCGCACTGAGCATGGTTAGTGGCAATAATGTTGACTTGCCAGCTCCGGGTGGAGCTGTTATTACCAATGATGAGTGATGAATTAATGCGTCATTTACGGCAACGGCAATATCAGCCGCGGGTAAATTTCCTGTGCGCTGTATGAGGGTGCTAAGTTGAATGTTATGGGTAGTTTGCAAGTTATGTCTTATTGGTGTTAAGTAGGTATTCAAAATAAGATGATATGAATGGGTGCTGTATTTCGTTCAGAAACATGGGGCGAAGAGGAAGCGTAGCGGGCTACGCGACCGATAAAACCTCTGTTTATGGGCGAAAGAATGCGCCAAGGCATATCGACTAATTCTGAACACGATTATATCAACTAATTTTGAATACCTACTTACCTACTTATTCACGCTATTGGTGAATAAGCAAATGTGAGGCGTTTCTTTTTTGTCAAGATTTCGAAGATGTACCATTTTAGCTTGAATAACTAAAATGGTGTGCAAATGGCATTCAAAAAGTGTTCGAACACCATTTACACACTACATATTAATTTATTGGTTGATTTAGTCAACCAACAATTTTCCTAATGCTTGTGCTTGTTGCAACGCATCAGTGTGTGCACCTTGTTTCCACTCAACAGGAGTACCCACTAATTCCATCTTCATCTTTTCATTGTAAGCTTGCATCACCTTAACAGCTTGGCTGCTCCATGTGAATCCGCCAAACAGAGCTAATTTGTGCTTGCTTACGCTACGCCCTGCCAAACGTTTCATTAAATCGTCCACTGCGGGGAACAGTCCTCCGTTGTAAGTAGGGCCACCAATAGCCAAAGTGTTGTAGCGGAAAATGTCAGCCAAAACGTCAGACATATCAGACACACTAAGGTTGTGAACGATAATTTTTCGCATACCAGCTTCAGCTGCACCCTGTGCGATAGCTTCAGCCACACGCTCGGTGTTGCCATACATCGACCCATAGCAAATAACTAAGCCCTGCTGCGTTTCACCTGTAGCCAAACGCTTGTATGTGTCAATGGCTTGCGGAATATGTTGAGTCCAAATAGGACCGTGTGTTGAACAGATAGTTTTGATGTCAACTCCAGCCAACTTTTTCAATCCTGCTTGAACTGGTGCACCAAATTTGCCCAAGATGCATGCGTAGTAGCGTTCCATTTCGGGCCAATAAGGCGAAACGTCCATTTTGCTATCAATAACTTGTCCGTTCAAAGCACCGAAGCATCCAAATGCATCACCCGAGAAGAGCATTTTATTCGTTTCGTCATAAGTCATCATGGTCTCGGGCCAATGCAGCATAGGGGTGAGGTAGAACTTGAGTTGATGTTTTCCTAATGAAATAGTATCGCCATCAGCAACACACACATCATCGTTTGCTACAACACCATAAAATCCTTGCACCATCTCTAATGTCTTTTTATTGCCAACGAGTTTTATGCCAGGATAGTATTTGCGAATAAGGGCAATGGCACCTGAGTGGTCAGGCTCCATGTGGTTGATGATGAGGTAGTCAATGGGACGATTGCCAATGACAGCTTGTATCTTGTCAATGTATTCGCTAAAGAAAGCCACGTCTACAGTGTCAATTAAGGCAACAGCATCGTCATCGACTATAAGGTATGAGTTATATGAAACGCCTATAGGTAAGGGCCATAATCCTTCAAATTTATGTTTGGTGCGATCGTTTACACCTACGTAGAAAACTTTGTCTTGAATAAGCATAAGTGTTGGTTATATTTATGTCAAGGCGTGTCCTATTTATTCTGAAAAAGTGAATAGGTTATTCTGATGTGTAATTTGTATGTCATTGAATGTGTTATTTTGATAGTAAATTCAGCCACATAGCCCGCTATGCCTCTTTATTTACTATCAAAAATATACTTCCAAGAAAATACAAATTCCAACATCAGAATTAATAGAACACTCCTCAATTATTTTCACATGCAATATTACAAAAAATATTTCAAAGCTATTAGAGTAGCTTTTTAAAAAACTACGCTCTGTGCTTTTTTAATGAAAAGCAAATTTGCTAAAACGCAATAAAGAACGAGAACATGGAAATGGATACCCTGCTTGTTAATGCGTAAACTTATCAACTTGTTCCTAATTTCACCAATGCGTCAATTATACATAATATAGGGTGGTTCTTAAAAATGAACGCTTTTAAGAACCACCCTATGTTAATAATAGACTTAATGGCTTAAGCAATGGTAAAAAATAATTTGTCCAATTTTTAAAGTTAGTAATGATATGAATGAAGCATGTTTTTTTGCCGCTTTTGAAACCTTCGCTCAGTCACATAGCCTGCTATGCTTCTTCGCTCAGACTTCAAAATCGGCTAAAAATACATGCAAAATTGCTTAACTTATTCTTTTACCATTACTAAGTCAAGAAATTCAGAGCAATTTTATTTTTTATCTTTCTTTGCTTTGGGGTCAGATAACTCTACTGCAAATGACTTGTTAATGCCTGTTTGTGTCTTGGCACGAATCCAAAGAACACGATCGGTGCTAAGGTTAGCAGCCTTTACTGCCTCATCAAAGTCAGTTGTAGTGCGCATTTCGCGATCATTCACTTTCATGATGATAAGTCCCTTGGTGAGTCCTGCTTCCTTCAACTTACCATCGCGAATGGCTGAAATAATTAAACCATATGGAAGGTTTAACTCTTGCTTCTCGTCATTGCTTAACGGGCGGAGGGCAGCTCCCATAGCATCGGTGTCGAGTGCTTGAACAGCAGTTGTGGTACCTTGAATGTTGCGCAAGGTGAGTGTTGCTGTATGTTGCTTCTTGTCACGCAAATAAGTAACAGTAATCTTGTCGCCAGGACGATGATTGGTAAGCAACTCTTGTAATTCACCAAACTTTGAAATCTTTTTTCCGTCAACAGCCGTAATAACATCGCCTTCTTTCAGTCCGCCATCAGCAGCAGCTCCATCAGCACTTACTTCGGCTACATAAATACCATTAACTGTTCCGAGGTCAGGATTCTTGCCTTTTTCTTTTTGTTGGTCAATGTAGTTGCTTACGTCTGTGCCCGAAATGCCTAATAAGGCACGCTGTACGGTACCAAATTTACGTAGGTCGGCTACTACCTTGTTCATGATAGCTGTAGGAATGGCAAAGCCATAGCCCGAGAAAGAACCCGTTTGTGAATAGAGCATGGCGTTGATGCCCACCAATTCACCTTGAGCATTTACCAAAGCACCACCAGAGTTGCCTGGGTTGATGGCAGCATCGGTTTGTATAAAACTGTCAATGCTACCTGGTGTGGCATTGAGCGAACGTGCCTTTGCACTAACAATGCCTGCTGTTACTGTTGAAGTAAGGCTGAATGGATTACCTATGGCTAATACCCATTCACCCAATTTTAGCTTGTCTGAATCGCCTATTTTAATGGCTTGTAACCCTTTGGCTTCAATTTTTATTAGAGCCAAATCGGTTGATTTGTCGGTGCCAATGATGCGTGCTTTAAACTCACGATTGTCGTTGAGCTTTACGGTCATTTCGTCAGCATCTTCAACAACATGATTATTAGTAACGATATAACCATCTTCAGTTAAAATAACGCCTGAACCAGCACCTTGGCGTTTAGGCGTTTGAATTTGACGTTGCTGACGACCACTATTTCCATTTCCGCGGCCAAAGAAGTCACCGAAGAAATCATCAAAACCAAAGGGGTCAGAGTATTCAACGGTTTGCGTTTTACTATTGGTAGTTACTTTAATATAAACTACTGAATTTACTGCATTCTCAGCAGCATAAGTTAAATCTGTAGGGTTTGATGGCACAACTGTTGTGGCCATGGCTGGTGATTGTAAACCTAAGGTGAGGGCTAAAACCCACAAGGGAAGATATTTACGTGTCATATCGAATATAGGTTTTTATGATTATTCTAAAAGTATATGGATGGTGTTAGGAATTTAGTTGCGCCTATTGAATGTTTCTTTTCGTCACCAATTCGCTCTGCGCAATGTTATAAACTCTGTCATAGTTCCTAAACCACTCTATTAGGTATCGTATTTGTTGTTTTCGGCGGCAAAAATATAAAAACACATGATATGGCGTATAGCAAATGGTGTAAAAAAACTGCAAATATACTCTCTTTTAACATGCATAAGATGTATCGTAATAGTTTTTAGTAAATGGTAAACTTGTATTCAATTTAAATTTATTGCTGTCTGCTAAAACTCAAAATAGCATAACAACCCTATCCGCAATGCCCATAAACAGGCATTGCGGATGAATTTTGGAAAAAGTAAGCCCCCTCTTAGTCAAAATAAGGTGCGTTCAAGAGGACCTTCCTTTGCTTCTTCAAGCATCTTCGCATTTTTCCGGTTCATCAAGGAAAGTTTAAACCTTTTTACGACTGAAGAATTCGTCAAGCCAACTAATCAGCTGATCATACATCGGCTTCTATATAACAAAGTTCAAATATCATCTTTGTTATTATCTCAACTTGTTTGCCATTCTGGCAAAGGGAACTGTCCGTTAAAATGTGAACCTTTGTTCATAGTTACTGAGGTTATATTTTGCAAAAACAAAAGTAACTAAAAGGGCTGAATTCCAAGCGAGGAATCCAACCCTAATTTTTCGGTCGGACAGCAATAAATTTAAATACAGCTTTTCGGAAATATTGACTTATTAAATAGACGTAATGACGTAATTTGATAGTAAAATAATGGGAGCAAAGGAGGGGCTGTTGGGGTGTAAAGAAGAGAATGCAGGGGGCAAATGGTGTAGATTTGTATAAATAATGTAAATTAAGGTTATATAGTTTATAAAATAAGCGTCTATTTTATATAACGACATCATTTTTGGGGGGCTATGAAATGTCTTGTATCAGTAAAAAATTATCTCTTATACCCATATTCTAACCAATAGATAGCATTCTATTCAATAGATAGCATGTACTCAATGGCACTTGAGCATAGTACTCAATGGCACTTGAGCATAGTACTCAATGGCACTTGAG
>ERZ506970.22-NODE-22-length-50496-cov-7.98674_pt1 | contig 50496 bp, 41 predicted proteins | sample MGYA00512890_ERZ506970 | MGnify/ENA metagenome assembly ERZ506970 | reverse complement strand
TTGAAATAAAGAGCATGAAACTCTATTTATAAAGGGTTTAAGACGGAAGAAGTTGTGTTTCGGCGTTTTACCGGACTGCAATAAATGCAAAACGTAATAAGTGCGGCCTGAAGTAGCTATAAGAACGTAGCGACTAAGTTTGCAGCTAATAGTAACGAAACTGAGTCACTAAAAAGCAAACTTAGTGCTATATAGATGTCAGGACTTCAGCCTGATATGTACAAATCGACAAAGATTTTTTTCTAAATTCGATAATTGAGTTATTATCTTATTACGAACTCGCGATATTTAAGTAAGTGAACAAAATCATTTTAGAGAATTAAGCATGCATAAAAAGCTATTGTTCCCTAAAATATTTTTGAACACTTACTTAAATAAGAATACTTTCTAAATCGTTCGGAACAAAAACATTTCCTGTGAAAGATGATTTGGCCTCAGCGGTATATTTGGCTTTACGAGTGTTGAGCGTTTTATCTTCTATATGGTAAAGTACTAAATTCTTTACCTCTAACGATTGTGCCAAACGAGCTGCATCTAAGGCTGTGCTATGATGCTTTTCATAGGGATGGAATCTGTCAGCATCGCCATGCAAACAAAATGCCTCGCAAAGTAACCAATCAACTTTGTCAACATATGCCTTGTTTTTTTCGTTATAGGGTTCATCGCCTAAACAAGTAAGCGAAGTACCATTGGGAAAATCTAAACGGAAACCAAATTGTTTCTCTTTTGTAGAATGAATATCAAAAGCGGTAAAGTGCCAACTGCCAATGTCAAATGATTCGCCATCAGTAAGCACATGTAGTTGAACACGTTCATCAAGTAAGGCGACTAACTTATTAGGCAATGTGTTATGACAAATCCATGACAAAACATGTAACACCTTGTCATTACCCCAAAGGTGTAAAGTTTGCTCATATCGTCCGCTTCGCATTTGCTGTAAAATAATTCTAACCACCCACACAGCTCCTAACACATGGTCAGTATGTGCATGGGTTAAAAACATGTGGTGAATGGATGTGATAGGTACACTCACCTTTTGCAACTGCGAAAGTATGGTATTGCCACCTCCACCATCAACGAGCAATAATTGCTCTTCATCTCGCAATAGGAAACAAGTGTTGTAGCAATTAGTAACTGTAGCATATCCCGTGCCTAATAAAGTTAAAGTATTAGTCATCTAAAAAGTATTTTTTTATTAAACTCAGCGTTGAGTTGTCACAGTTAAATATTGCATAGGAACCTTTTGGCTCGTCAAACCATTCGGCTGAATAGTCTATCGAGTTTGTCCATTCACCTTGGCTGTTAGGTCGTGCCATTCCCCCCCATCCACAAATAGTTACTCCTCGTAGCGCCCCATCGCCATTCTCAACCACACCTTGTGCGGCCCTTGACAACACGTAACCCAAAAAGGTGTCACGCGCCTCTGTTGTGGAACCTGGTCGTTTAAACATGGCATCACGCGGAAAGCTTATGTTTACTACATATGGCATGTCAGCATTTGAGAACGTTCTATCGTAGAGAGAACACACATCATTAAAGCGCAAAAAAGCACGACTCATACCTGCAAAGAGGTTGCCTGCTTGTACCCAATTTTGCGTTAAAGGAGCTATAGGAACATTTACATAGTTAAGCGAGACACATGACACCCATTGTTGCAGCCATCTTTGTTGCTGTTCATCATTCACTTGCAAGGGAGTAATTGGAGCCGTGATAAGATGTTGAGAGTCATATATCCTAATGCGCTGCGACATGCGGTTTACCCAATCAGCATAAATTGTTAACGAATCGGGGTGCGTCCATTCATTGGCTACATCACATAGGTTCCAAGCCATAATAGTAGCATCAGACACATACGTTTTTTTAGTAAAACGATTACGATGCTGCAGCATTTGAGTAATGAACTTTTCGTAACATTCGAGCTTCTGAACTGCATTTGAAGGAGCTTTATCAAGAGTTATAACAGCCTTCATTTGTCGTTTTTGTAATTCAGCAAGCAAATAGTCTACTTCTGAGAGTGTGGCTTCATCAGCACATAATGTTAAGCACGAATCAGAGGCAGACATGTTGTGATGAGAAGACTTTTGCGTGACTTGCAATCCTGCTATGAAGGTTACCACATTCACCCCCAAGGCATGTAACGAGTCTAACTCAGCATGTAGGCGCTCTCGCCCAAACTTGTTACCCTTTTGACCAAGCAAAGGTGCATACCACATGGCAAAAGCCTTATATTGAAATGTATGTTGCGCTCCATTGTCATAAAACGTTCCATCCTTGATACTCACCATGTCCTCTTTATTTGCCAAAATTTGTAGTGGCAAACAAATAAAGAACAAACCAACCATCCATTTTAACATCTTCATCACTCCATCATCACTAAATGCGTTATCAAATGCGTACTTTCATGGCACGATCCATCTCGCGACGGTCTTGCTTTTCTTTTAAAGCATTTCGTTTGTCATACTCTTTTTTACCACGACATAACCCTATAATGACTTTGGCCAATCCTTTTTCGTTGATAAACATTTTTAAAGGTACAATGGTAAAGCCAGGCGACTTGGTGTCGTCTTGCAACGAACGAATTTCTTTGCGATTGAGCAACAATTTTCGATCACGACGAGTGGCATGGTTATTGAACGAGCCAAAATCATACTCGGCAATGTACGAATTCTTCATCCAAAGTTCTCCGTTATGAATGTAACAAAAAGTATCTACCAAACTGGCTTTACCAGCACGAATGCTTTTAATTTCAGTACCCGTTAGCACAATGCCAGCAGTAAACTTGTCGACTACTAAAAAGTCGTGTTCAGCACGCTTATTCTTTATGTTAATGCGTGACGTAGGTAATATTTTCGGTTTTGCCATAATGTGCGCTATATTACTTATTTTTCGATTTCAACAAAGTTGGCTATATGTTCATCTACATAGTAAGCTATGCCAGCTGTTATGCTCTCTTCGTTCTCAACGTATTCGTCATCTAAATCGTCAAATGCGGGATACTGCTCAAACAAAGCCATAAAGTCCTCATCTGAGCGTTCACGAGTCAAGTCATCCTTGTGCTCATCATACACTTTTTTGGCTTTATAAATGAGTTTTGAAAAGTCGTGTAAGCCCCATAGGCGCATTGCTTTAGCAAAAGGATTGTCAAAGAAGAACGGGCCATAACCATTATATATAAGCTGTACAAAGCCTCCATCCATTAGTTCTTCGCGCAAAATCATATATCCCCATAGGGTTATTTGATCGGTTGATAATAAACGCATGCTCTGCGCATTTAGCTCGCCACCGACTTGCTGCTTTATTGCCTCATAAATAGCGGTTAAAAAGGCATCCATGCCTTCAGCTGCCGCAGACTGTAATGTTGTGTCTTTTATTTTTACATTCATGTTCATACACATATTTGTTTAAACACCTACTTACTAACGTTTCATTTCCTCGATAAGCGTTTTCATGCCTTTTATTTTTTCACCAGCCACTAATTTTAGTACAGCCTTTAGCCGTTGGCGAAGAACAGAAGCATAAGCATAGTGCGCTCCAACGTCAATTCTACCTATTTCGTCAGATCGCAAGCCACCTTTTTTACACAAAAATCCCAACACATCCCCTTTGCTCAGTTTGTCGCGTTTGCCACGACCTATGTATATAGTAGCATATCGTGGTAAAACGGGGATAATGCGCATGTGTGTGTCAAGTTCAAACTCACATACGTCATGAGCATAAGCAGGCAATTGTTCAGTAGGTCCCAACAACCAATACACCATGCCATCAGCATCCCATCGAGCGGTACGCCCGTTTCGATGCATATAGTCCTCCTCTTTTAGTGGAAGATGATAATGAACAATAGCACGCACCTCAGGAATGTCGAGCCCACGTGCTGCTAAATCAGTACTAACGAGCACATTTGCTGCACCACTACGAAACTTGTATAAAGCTCTCTCGCGCCAGTCCTGTTCCATTCCGCCATGATAAATTTCTGCGCTAAAACCCTGTTCGCGAAGCCATTTTCCCACTCGCTCTACACTTTCACGATAAGCCACAAACACGATGGTGGGAGCACCCTTAAGCGTAGTGAGCAAGCGTGATAAGGTTTCTAATTTATCTTTTTGAGGCGAACGAACAAAGCGTAATTGCAAACGATTTTCGGTTGAGGCATCACCTTCAGACAAATAGTCTAACTTCTTAAACGTTTGAAATAGGCGTTGCATGAAAGTAGGAATTTCATCAGCATCGGTGGCCGACATGAGCCAACAACAGCGAACCTTTGAAAAATGCTTTAACAAGTCCTCCATCTCGGCTTGAAAACCTAACTCGAGGCATTTATCAAATTCATCAATTATCAGCACCTTTACCCCCGACACATGAACATTTCCTTTACCTAAATGGTCGTTGAGTCGTCCTGGGGTGGCAAATACAATATGTGGTTGAACCTCACGCAACTTTCGATGTTCCTCCATGGTTGGACGTCCGCCATATAGCGACAAGGAACGCGCTCCTGTCTTCATGCTTTTGAGAGCCATTTCACATTGCACGGCCAATTCACGAGTTGGCACTACCACGACCACCTGCAAAACGTCCAGTTTAAGGTCTATTTGCCTTACAGCAGGCAGTAGATAGCCCAATGTTTTACCCGTGCCAGTGGGCGATAGCAACACTACACCACCAGGGTTTGCTCCCACCTGCAACATAGCCTCTTGCATAGGTGTAAGAGCATCATATCCCAATGTTTTTAATATGGTATCTTTATCAATCATTTTTAGTATCGTCATTTATAGATAGGAAGGAATACCTACTTAAGGGCTTACTCTTTAGATGTTAATAAGGGTATGATGCGCATTTCACGCTCTATTTGCTGTTGTCGCTTGCGCATATACTTAGATGGAGAGAGCGAGCTAAATTTAATAGGATTAGGTAAAGTGGCAGCAATCAACGCACAATCAGAGCGACGCAATTCATTTGCACTACAACCAAAATGGCGCTGTGCTACGGCTTCTGCTCCATAAATATTAGGTCCCATTTCAATACTATTTAAATAGACCTCCATTATGCGTTCTTTTGACCAAAAGAACTCTATCAAGACCGTGAAATAAGCTTCGAACCCCTTTCGCACCCACGATGAGTTGGGCCAAAGAAAAACGTTCTTGGCCGTTTGTTGCGATATGGTACTTCCCCCTCTGCGTCTACGTCCCTCAATTCGCTGGATGGCTGCATCTTGAATTGCATTAAAGTCAAAACCATTGTGATGAAGAAAATTTTGATCCTCAGAAGCCATAACAGCTACAGGCAAGTAGGGAGATATTTTTTTCAAAGGCACCCATTTGTGATGTATGGCTATAGGTTCGCCACTACCCACATGCTGTACACAACGTATAACCATCAAGGGAGTAATAGGCACAGGGAGCCATCTTAAGGCTATTACCGCTAAAATACTTGACACAAAAAAACCGATAAAGGTAATTTTGACAACTTTGAAGAAAATTCGCATATTACCCAAAAAAAGCCATACGTAGGACACAGGTGCTTTTATAGCATTTTGCGTCCACGCGTGGCTGTAGTACTTAATATTAAGATGTATTGAATAGGTATTCAATTTTTATGTTGAATATGGTCTTGAACACCTACCTGCTTTGCTCTATTTTTTTAGAATGGCAGATCGTCTGTTGTAGCTTCGACGGGCGCTGCAGGTGCTGCGGGTGCTGCAGGTGAAGTAGGTGCTACAGACGCAGGATCTGTAGTTGGTGCAGCTACGGGTGCCCCAGTTTGTTCATCAGCTACATTACCACGCTGTACACGCCATGCGCGAATATTGTTAAACCATCGTCCATTATACTCATGTGCATCAATATCAAAAGACACCGTAAGTTCCTCGCCTACTTGGATGTTAAATTCGCGCAAGCGGTCTTCACCAAAAACGCTAAATACACAACGCTTAGGATATTGTTCATGTGTTTCAATTACAAAATCTTGAGCCATCCACTTGCTGCCCGTGCGAGCCGACTCACCACTACGTACATCGGTAGCGACAATAATCTTTCCAGAAATTTCCATTCGAAGTTTTATTTATGTTAGGTGATGCGAAGATACAAAAAAACTTTCAGCCCCCACTTTTTTACCTCTAAAAATTCCTGCATATCACCATTATTTTGTAATTTTGCCCTATAAACAACTCATGAACAGATTTCATTGGTAGGCCAGCAAGCGATGGTTTTGATGAGCATTTGCTAATTATGATTTAAGCATATAAGATATTATTTCTTCCCATCATCTACTATTGTTTTTTGTGTAGTTCTATTGCTCTGCTAACGAGTTGTGCTCATAAGCGTTACAAAATGGCTATGTATTAGACTTTTGCACTCACTTAGTGAGTTTGACAAGCATACTTACTCTGAATATAAACAACAACTCAACCTTCAGCATGAAATTTACTATATCAAGTTCTCTGCTTTCGGCACGACTAACAACAATAGGTCGTGTTATTGTTCAAAAGAATACACTCCCCATTCTTGATTGCTTTTGCTTTGACATAAAGGGGCAAATGCTTACCATAACGGCTTCAGACAACGACTCCACGCTAACAGCTAAAGCCGAGTTGAATGAGTGTGATGCAGACGTTCGTTTTGCGGTGAATGCCAAAACGTTGCAAGATGCGATAAAGGAAATTCCCGACCAACCATTAGAGTGTTACTTAAATACAGACACTTTTGAATTGACCATTGAATATCAAAACGGCCAATACAAACTAATGGGGCAAAGTGCTGATGAATACCCCACCCCCATCGTCAACGATGAAGATAGCATGGTGTTCAAGATGGGCTCTAATCATTTATTTGCAGGCATTTCACGCTGTATGATAACAGCTGCCAACGATACGCTTCGCCCACAAATGAACACAGTTTGCTTTGACATTCATGAGCACACACTCTCGCTTGTTTCGACCAACGGCAACCAATTGGCTCTTACGCGTATGCCATTACCCTCAATAGACAGAGATGGCTCTTACTTATTAAATACGCGTCCTGCAAGTTTACTGAAAGGTATGTTGACAAAAGTTGACGAAGAGGCCGAATTAACTCTAAGCAGTCGCACTATCATAGTTACTACTAATGACTATACATTCACAAGTCGTTTGGTCGAGGGCCGATTCCCCAATTATCGTAGCGTTATTCCACAAAACAACCCTAACGAAGTAACTGTTAACCGCCAAGCTCTTGTTAGCGCACTACGACGCGTATTGGTGTTTGCAAATGCACAAGCTGTTTTGGTAAAGTTCCGTTTGGAAAATAACCAAATGAACATATCTAGCCAGGACGTTGACTTTGGCAAATCAGCTGAAGAAAATATGCTCTGCGATTACACAGGCATGCCTATGCGTATAGCCTTTAAGGGTACATTACTGCTCGAGCTGATTAATAATATTGATGCAGATGAAATCAAAATAAAGCTTTCTGACCCCAGTCGAGCAGGCTTGATTGTTCCTTCAGAACAGCAACCTGAAGAGGAGGTTGTTATGCTTTCAATGCCATCAATATTTAATGACTAATTAAACCCAACATATAGGTGGTCAGAATTATTTTTTTTGAAAGGTAATTTTGGCCACCTTGTTAAATGATAGTCTTATTAAAAAGGTATGCAACTTAAATTAAACCGCCCTATCATATTCTTTGATATTGAAGCTACAGGTTTAAACGTGGCTTCTGACCGAATCGTTGAATTGTGCTATATCAAGCTCTATCCTAATGGCAAAGAGGAGGTTAAAACACAACGTTTTAATCCAGGTTTACACATATCGGCTGAAGCCTCTTCAGTAAATGGCATATACGATGAGGACGTTGCCAATTGCCCCCGTTTTAAAGAGAAAGCTGCCGAATTGGCACAAACCTTTACGGGCTGCGACCTGGCTGGTTTCAACTCTAACCACTTCGACATTCCTTTATTGGTTGAGGAGTTTATTCGCGCTGGAGTAGACTTTGACATTACTGGGGCAAAGTTTGTTGACGTTCAAGGCATTTTTCATAAAATGGAAAAGCGCGATTTAACCTCCGCTTACAAATTCTATTGTAATAAAAATTTAGAAGATGCACATACGGCCGAAGCCGACACACGCGCCACACTTGAGGTGCTTGAAGCGCAACTTGACCGTTATGCTGATACGCTCCAAAACAATGTGACTTTTTTGGCAGATTTCTCACGTCGCAATAGAAATGTTGACTTAGCAGGACGAATTGTATACAACGACCAAGGTGTGGAAACCATTAATTTTGGTAAATATCGTGGCCGGGCTGTGAGCGAGGTATTACAGCGTGACCCGGGCTACTTTTCATGGATTATGCAAGGTGACTTTACACAAAATACCAAGCAGACCTTTATGCGTATCAAATTGCGCGGCGTTTAAAGCAACATAAACACTACTGATTAGGTAATGATGGGTAACACGTTGAATGCACGTTTTTAAGCAGGTATTCATAATTATTTTGAATAATCATCTAAATTATTTTCACATAGAAAGAACATTCTCAGTCGCGGATATTTTCATTCATTTTCAGTCACATAGCTCGCTATACTTCTTCGAATGAAGAAAAGATTTGCATACCGACAATACACTTTTAATGTAAAAATAAAATTGAGCACCTACTTAGGTTAGCATTCACATTTACGCTACCCTACCTGATTAGCTCACATCAGAACATGTATGTAAGCAGAATGATGAAAGGGAAAAAAATTGTATTGGGCATTACTGGTAGTATTGCCGCTTATAAAGCATGCACACTCATACGCTTATTTATTAAAGCGGGTGCTGAAGTGCAAGTAGTAATAACCCCAGCAGGCAAGGAGTTTGTTACACCAGTAACACTTTCAACACTCACATCAAAACCCGTAGTGAGTGATTTCTTTTCACGACGCGATGGTTCGTGGCACAGCCATGTTGACTTAGGCCTATGGGCCGATGCCATGGTAATTGCTCCTTGCACCGCTTCAACCTTAGGAAAAATGGCACATGGCATAGCTGACAATATGCTCATTACTACCTACCTATCAATGAAAGCCCCTGTGTTTATTGCTCCAGCTATGGATCTTGACATGTATCGACACCCTGCCACACAAGCCAATTTACGTACTTTACAGCAATTTGGCAATCACATTATTGAGGCAGCGAGTGGCGAGTTGGCCAGCCATTTAGTAGGCAAGGGACGTATGGAAGAGCCTGAATTTATATTCAAGGCCATAGCAGACTATTTCACATTGCAAGATGCTATTGCTCACAAAAAAGATTTGCAAGGACGTCGTGTTTTAATTACAGCTGGCCCAACGTATGAAAAATTGGATGCTGTACGTTTTATTGGAAACTTCTCGACAGGTAAAATGGGTTTTGCCTTAGCCGAGGAATGTGCTGCACGTGGTGCGCAAGTTGAATTGGTTGCTGGACCTGTTAGTTTACACACGCACCATCCTTCTATTCATCGAACAGATGTAATGAGTGCGCAACAAATGTATGATGCAGCTACCCTGTTGTTTAATGATTGCGACACAGCAATTTTGTGTGCAGCCGTGGCAGACTTTACCCCTAAGCATGTGGCTGATAACAAAATTAAACGCGAAGGTTCAGGAGGTTTGCACATAGACTTGCAGCCAACGCATGACATTGCTCGCCAATTAGGGCAGATGAAACGTAAGGAACAAAAATTAGTGGGCTTTGCACTTGAAACGGACCATGAGTTAGACCACGCGCTTGATAAGTTGCAACGCAAAAATCTTGATTTCATTGTGCTCAATTCGCTACGCACACCTGGTGCGGGGTTTGCCTATGACACCAACCAAGTAACCTTGCTCTTTGCCGATGGCTCGCGCAAGGATTTTGACCTTAAGAGTAAACGCGAGGTAGCTAGCGATATTGTTGATTTTTTGTAATGTAACTTTACACGTTGACATAAATGGGTTAACAAGTAAGTATGCTATAAACTACCTATTAGGTTAAAGTCATAATGATAAGGACCTATAAAACTTAGCTAACATACCTTTTAACTCGCTTACTTGTCAACATGTTTACAGATTCCGTCAATACGTTGCCTTTTGTTGTGTATTCAACTGAATGACACGTTTTGCTCTCATCAAATTATACTCATAAATTTTTTTAGCATGTTTCGCCATACTATAATTTGCTTATTACTCACCCTCAGCTTACCTGTCATGACTCATGCACAGGAGTTGGATGCACGTGTTACAATTAATCACCAACAAGTGCAAGGAACAAGTACCTCCGTCTTTGAAACGCTGAAAACAGCATTAGAACAATTCTTAAATGAAAGACAATGGACGAACATGCAGTTTAAAAAGAACGAACGCATTGCCTGCAATTTTGCCATAACAATAAAAAAATATTCTCCTTCAGACAACACGTTTCAAGGTTCACTTAATGTACAAAGTACTCGACCTGTGTTTGGCGCAACATACACTACCACTTGCTATGCTTTTAACGACCCTAACTTTAATTTCACCTATCAAGAGTATGACCAAATAGACTTTCGACAAGACGTGATAGATAATAACCTAACAGCTATGTTAGCTTATTATGTATACATGATTATAGGTTATGACCTTGATGCCATGGCACCTATGGGAGGAACAGAAAGCTTCAAAACCTGTCAAACTATTGTAACAGGAGCACAAAGTTTGAGCGAAAAAGGCTGGAAAGCTTTTGACGATAACAAGAACCGCTATGCACTTATTACAGATTTGTTAGATGGAGGCATGGAGCCTTTCAGACAAATGCAATATAAGTACTATCGCGAGGGTTTAGACGTTATGAGTGAAAATGTGGAACGCGGACGAGCTGCTATAACACAAGCTCTTGAGCTGTTAAACAAGGCACATGATAATAAATCGATGAGTGCTTTACCACAAATCTTCACAGAGTTTAAACGTGACGAACTGTTGAATATATATAAAGGACACGCTTCAAGCCAAGAGAAGGACAAGGTGGTGAACATTTTGACGCGTATTAATGCCTCACAAAGTTCCTATTGGCGCGACATTTAATATCACTTCATTACGCGCATAATAGGAAGTTTTCTTTTATGCAATGAGGTAAGTGTTCATTCTATTAATCAAATAATGTGTGTGTATTCTCACCTTCTGAGCGCAACACCTTAAACGTAACTTTTTGAAAATGTTACAGCATTTGACTATACGGCATTATGCTCTGATTGAAAATCTCGACATAGACTTGGCATCAGGTTTTACAGTTATTACTGGTCAAACGGGTGCTGGTAAGAGTATTATGTTGGGTGCACTTAACCTACTATTGGGTGGCAGAGCTGATGCTAAAGCTATACAAACTGGCGAAAAAAAATGTATGGTAGAAGCCTCCTTCGCTATAGGGGGATTAGGTCTTGAACCTTTCTTTGCCAATAATGATATTGACTATGATGCCAACGACTGCATCGTTCGACGCGAAGTGTTACAATCAGGCAAAAGCCGTGCTTTTATTAATGACACACCTGTTTCTGCCACCAAACTTAAGGAGTTAGGTACTTCGCTCATTGACATTCATTCGCAACATCAAAATTTGCTCATCCGCAACGAACACTTTTTGATTAAAACGCTCGACATAATGGCAGCACAGCCTCAAGTGGTGTCAAGTTATAAGTGTCTTTATGGACAATGTAGACAAGCTGAACATGCGCTTTTACAACTAAAGGAACGTGCTGCTAAAGGACGTGCCGACCAAGAGTACATGCAATTTCAGCTCAGCCAAATTGACGACGCACAACTGCAAGTTGACGAACAAGAGCAACTTGAAACTGAGCAACAGGTGTTAGGGCATGCTGAGGAAATAAAGCAAGGATTGTTTCAAGCTCGTGGCATGCTTGCATCTGACGAAACGAGTATGTCGCAGCAATTGCGTATAGCAATTGAAGCCTTAGAAGCTATTGAAAACAATTATGCTGACGCAAAAGAATTAACAGAAAGATTACGTAGCGTACGCATAGAGTTAGACGATATTGAAGCAGAATTGGAGAGTGCTGCTGATAGAGTAGAATATGACCCTGCACGACTCAATTTTGTTGAAGAGCGTCTGAGCCTAATTTATGAACTCCAACAAAAGCATAATGTAAGTTCCATTAGCGAATTGCTCAACATAGCTGAGAGTCTACGCAAAGAGTTGGACGCTATTGAAAATGTAGATGACGATATACGCCATCAAACCGAAGAGGTAAACCGCATTAAATCACTTCGCGACCACACGGCCTCACAACTTACGGCTTCACGCAAAAAGGCTGCCAAAGAGATGCAAAAAGATTTAATGGAAGCTTTGCAAGGCTTAGGCATGCCTAACGTTCAAATTGAAATAAAAATTTCGCAACGAGCAGAACCCGATGTTACTGGAGCTGACAACGTAGTTTTTCTCTTCTCGGCCAATAAAAATGTACCTATGCAAGATGTGAGCGCTATAGCCTCAGGTGGTGAAATTGCACGACTCATGTTGGCCCTTAAGGCACTCATAGCTCAAAGAACGAGTTTACCCACTATTGTGTTCGATGAAATTGACACGGGAGTTTCGGGCACCATGGCTGAACGCATGGCGCAAGTGATGCAAATGATTGCACGCAACTGTCAAGTTATTTGCATCACTCACTTGCCACAAATAGCAGCTTTGGGTAGCCACCACCTTAGGGTATACAAAGAAGACGCTGACGACATGACACGTAGCCACATCGTACCTCTTGATTATGAAGAACGTGTGAAAGAAATTGCTCATATGCTTTCAGGTGAAGTGCTAACTGATGCTGCAATTGACAATGCGAAGGCATTAATGAAACAACATAAATAAGACTGATATTCAAAAATTAATATGGACAAAAAAATAATCATTTCGGCATTGCTCACGCTATCCGCCTCAACATATACGCCATTGATTCATGCTACCACATTAGTTGCGCCCAAAGACGCTTATAAAGCCGTACTTTCCCTATACGCATACAATAGTCAAGGTAAACTATTGCGCAAGGGTACTGCCGTTTACGTTGACGCCAAAGGAAACGCGGTTACCAGCTATTCACTATTAAAGGGTGCAGAGCATGCTGAGGTGGTAGATGCTAAAGGTAAAAAATATGCTATTAAGCGCATATTAGGAGCCAACGCTACAACCGACTTAGTCAAGTTTAGTATTGAAGGAGTAACCAAAAACGAATATTTCGATATTACCACATCGGCTGCTCCACAAGGTTCGTCACTTCAACTATTGCATTATACTACCAACAAAAAAGCATTAATGCCCAGCATTTTAGTTGAAAGTCAAGAGCCATATAATGACTATGCCTACTACCACATAAGCGCAACAAATGATAGCATCAATTTTTCATGTCCTATTATTGATGCCAATGGCTATTTAGTAGCCTTTGTACAACGTAATGTTGAAAAAAATGCTACAGGGGCTTGTGCCATTGATGCCCGCTTTGTGCAACAACTAAATATAAAAGCGACATCGGCCTTTGATGCCGACTTAAACGCACTACGCATACCACGTGCCTTGCCTGCTGATAAGGCTGAAGCAAATAGCTATTTGGATTTATTGGCACGTATGGGACAGGTTGACTCTGCACTTTGCGTAACAGCCTTTAATGACTTTATAACGTCCTACCCCGAAATGCCCGACGGATACGTTTATCGTGGGTCATATTGGGCTAATAAAAATGAATTGGGCAAAGCAAATGCCGACTTTGAATTAGCAGTAGAGAAAAGTATGTCATGCAAGGACTCAACAGCCTTGTCACCCGATGCCGTTCATTACACGCTTAGCAACCTCATTTATCGTAAAGTGGTGGCTGCAGGCAAAGATTCAACCTTTAGCCACAACTGGAATTTAGCTCGTGCCGAACAAGAGGCTGACTTGGCTTATGCGGCAAAGCCCTACACACTTTACTTGGTACAAAAAGGCAATTGCCAATATGCTAACCATAAATACAAGGGGGCATTTGAAAGTTTTGAAAAGGCTTGTCAAGACAAACGTTTCGTTTCATCTGAAACCTACTTTTCGGCCGCAAAATCACTCGAAATGGCTAAAGGCGATAATCATAAGGTTTTAACGTTGTTAGACAGTTGCATAGCCTATGTGCCTGAGCATGCCTCGGCTGCATATGGACAATATTATTTAGAACGTTCACAACGGCTCATACAAGCGGAGCGCTACCGTGAAGCCGTGGCCGATTATAACAAATACGAACAGTTGATAGGTCCACGCAACTTAAATGAGCATTTCTACGATCTTCGCTCACAAGCTGAAGAGAAAGCACATATGTATCAACAGGCATTGGACGATTTACACACAGCCATAGCCATTGCCAAGCAGCCTTTACCCTACAAAATTGATGAGGCCGCCTTGTTATTGAACATTGGCGAATATAAGCGTGCCATAACTTCGGCTCAAGAAGTTTTGAAACAATTGCCCAATAACGCCGACTGCTTAAAAATTACAGGTGTGGCATATGGCGAATTAAAGCAAAAAGCTTTAGCGCTGCAATTTCTGAACAAAGCCAAAGCTGCTGGCGACAAATCAGTAGATGCTTTTATTGACAAGTATAGCAAATAATGAAACATCTTTATCAAAAGTTCATCGTGTTGTGCACGCTTGGCTTTATCACACTTACGAGTGTTGCGCAAAATTTTGGTAATATAAAAAATGCGCAACTTAGTCAAGCCAATGGTTGGGGACAAGAGAACGAACGCCAAAGTGGTTTTAAAAGTGATAGTACCGAATTAGAAGGTGTGCCAGAAGGCATCTTTGCGTGGCATATCAACGATCGGTTTGGAGATATCTTACCCGCTAACTATGACACCATACCTCATCGGTTTCAAAACGAGAATCAAACCATGGGGCCGATGGGACATTATAACTACACAGGCAATTTAGGCGCGCCACGCATTAGCCGCTACTTTTACGAGCAAGGGGCTAACATGCAAACAAACCCTTTTATATTTAAGATCCCCTACGACTACTTTTGGAAGGGGGCTAACGACTTACTCTTTACCAACACCAAGTCGCCATTTACGAACCTCACCTACCATTCATGTGGTAACAAACAAAATGGTGAGGACAGACTAAAGGCACTTTTCTCTGTAAACGTAAACAAGCGTTTGGGCTTAGGCTTCAAAGCCGACTACTTGTATGGTCGTGGATATTATGAAGGGCAGTCAACGGCCGATTTTGATGGAACCCTGTTTGCATCATATCGTGGTGACCAATATCAATTGCATGCCTTCTTTCAACACGATTATTTAAAGACACGCGAAAATGGAGGTATTGAGAATGACGATTATGTAAATCGTCCCGAAACGTTCCCGACACGTTACGGAACAGCCGACATGCCCATCAACCTGGCTCGTGCATGGAATAAGTTGGGAGGGAACCAACTCTACCTAACCCATAAGTATAGTGTAGGATTCCACAGATATTATGACGCTAAAGGCAAAATAATAAAGAACTTAGATGCCTACTTAGCTGCACAAATGAAGATGGACTCTACACAAATACATGGCAATGACACCATAACAAAGGGACCAAGAATGCCCCGCCAGCCTCATTTAGCAGATAATAGCACTAAGAAAAACGAACAGACAGACTCGCTAAAAATAACAAGCGAATTTGTACCCGTCAGCAGTTTCATTCATACCATGAGAGTGAATGACAACACACGTCGGTTCATATCAAACGAGACTAATAATGAATCGGCACCTGGTTTCTTTGGCGAATTCTTTTTGCCTGGCGATTCTGCTCTTGACAAAACGCACCATTTAGGCATAGAAAACACCTTTGCTGTTGAGCTACATGAGGGCATGAACAAATGGATGAAAATGGGATTACGTCTTTTTGGCAAACATGAGTTGGCTAAATTTGACTTTAATGTTCCCTACTCTACTAACTTAAGCGAAAAGACGCATTACGTTGAAAACTATTTTACGGTAGGAGCACAATTGCTGTCGCAACAAAACAAAATAGTTAAATACGATGTGTTGGGCGAAATGCGAACCACAGGAACCGATTGGGGCGAATTTAATGTTGAAGGAAATTTATCTCTTTCAATACCCATTAAGCGCGACTCTCTACACCTAATAGTAAATGGTTTTGTACGTAATGAACGTCCTTCATTCTATTATAGACATTATATAGGACGTAACGCCATGTGGAACAATAATAACTTAAATAAAGTATTCCGCACACGTGTAAATGCGACCCTTCGTTACAAAGACACCCGCTTGACAGCTTCACTTGAAAACATACAGAATTATCTGTATTTTCAAGAAACACTTACCCCCTTCACCGCATCTGACAATTTTGAAAATTACAGACATGCTGTAAGTGTGGCACAAGCCAGCAAAAACACGCAATTGTTGGCCATCACGCTCCGTCAAGATTTTCACTGGGGCGTGTTCCATTGGGAAAATGAGTTGACCTATCAAGCAAGCACCAATAAGAGGGTATTACCTGTTCCCGCCTTTAGCGCATACTCAAATGTTTACCTTTTATTCAGAATAGCTAAAGTGCTCAGAACTGAATTAGGTGTTGACACACGTTACTTTACACGCTACCAGGCTCCCACCTATGTGCCCATCATCGGACAATATGCTGTTCAAGATGCCACCTATAGTACATCGATTGGCAATTATCCTATTGTAAATGCCTATGCCAATTTCCACCTAAAACGAACCCGTTTTTACCTAATGGCATCTCATCTGAACTATTCATCAGGAGCAGGGCGTCCTTTCTTAGTACCACATTATCCTCTTAATAGGTTGACAATCCACTTTGGCATTTCGTGGAACTTTGTAAACTGACCCATTGGCGAAAATATTGGTTAATAGGTTAAAAAGTAAGCATGCTATACGCTACTTAAAAATACACGAAATATCATGTAAAAAAGGGCCGCACATGCGGCCCTTTAGCGAATTTTAAATAGCTTTATAGATACAATTAAGTCAAAAAGGCTATTTTTGCACCCAAATAAAAAACTAAAAAGAAAGCACCATGTCAGACTCTATAGACATTCGCCAGCTTAATGCTCAAATTGAAGCTGAGACTGGATTCATTACAGACCTTGTTGAAGGAATGAACCGTACCATTGTGGGACAAAAACATTTGGTAAATTCCTTACTTATTGGGTTGTTATCTGATGGTCACATACTACTTGAAGGTGTACCAGGTCTTGCTAAGACATTAGCCATTAAAACATTAGCCTCATTAATTGATGCCAAGTTCGGCCGTTTACAATTTACTCCCGACTTATTGCCAGCCGATGTTATTGGCACCTTGATTTATAGTCAAAAAGACGAAAGTTTTAAAGTTAAGAAAGGACCTATCTTTGCCAATTTTGTTTTGGCTGATGAAATTAACCGTGCTCCAGCTAAAGTACAAAGTGCCTTGCTCGAAGCTATGCAAGAGCACCAAGTAACTATTGGAGATAATACCTTTGCCTTGCCTAACCCCTTCCTTGTATTGGCTACACAGAACCCTATTGAACAAGAGGGAACCTACGAACTACCTGAAGCGCAAGTTGACCGTTTCATGCTAAAGGTTATTATTGACTACCCCACATTGCAAGAGGAAAAGAAAATTATGCGAGCACACATCAACAATAGTTTTCCTCATACCACCCCCGTTATTGACACAAACAAAATAGTCAAGGCACGTGAGTTAGTTAAGCAAGTATACATTGATGAGCGTATTGAACAGTATGTAGCAGACATCGTATTTGCCACTCGATACCCCGAGCAATACAAACTAAACGATTTAAAGGACTACATCTCATTCGGTGGCTCTCCACGTGCCAGCATCAATTTGGCTTTGGCCGCACGCGCCTGCGCCTTTATTAAGCGCAGAGGATATGTTGTGCCTGAAGATGTACGTGAGGTTGCAGCCGATGTGTTGCGACATCGCATCGGCCTTTCATATGAGGCTGAAGCTGCCAACATTAAGGCCGACGACATTGTGGCAAAGATTTTGAATAAGGTGGAAGTGCCTTAATATTTTTAAGAGGATGAATGGGAACGATCGTGTTGACTTTCAATTCATCCTCTATATGCTAATATACTGCCCAATGACTCTTCTTACATGCGCTATTATTCATGTAAAGTTTTTAAGAGGTGTTCAAGATCATTTTTACATTGTAAATGCATTATCGCGAAGCAGCGGCTAAGCTGAATAAAAAAGAATGTTCAATACATAATTAATAGAACGCCCCTAAGGAGTAAATAACTTTTTTGTAATAAAGAGTCCCCCTCGTATATAAACTCTACATTCCAATAGCCATAACACGTAAAGAGCCGCTATCATTTGTGTTTTACTGAGAGATACACATACACTAATAAATGGAAACATCTGAACTTTTACGTCGAGTACGACGCATAGAAATAAAAACACGTGCCCTGACCAACAATATATTTGCTGGTGAGTACCATTCAGCATTCAAAGGGCGTGGCATGTCATTTGCCGAGGTGCGTGAATACCAACCTGGCGACGATGTACGCGATATTGATTGGAATGTGACAGCACGCATGAATCGTCCCTACATAAAGGTATTTGAAGAGGAACGTGAACTTACGCTCATGTTGCTTATTGACTTATCAGCAAGTCAGATGTTTGGTACACGTGAAAGAACTCAACGCGACCTAATAACAGAGATTGCAGCCACATTGGCTTTCTCAGCCATGCAGAATAATGATAAAATAGGTGTTATTTTCTTTACCGATCGCATTGAAAAGTTCATACCTCCACAAAAGGGCCGTAAGCATATTCTTTACATTATACGTGAGTTGCTCAACTTTGAACCGCAAGGTAAAAAAACCGATTTAGGAATAGCTCTTGAGTACCTTGTCAAGATTCTATCTAAAAGATCAATAGCCTTTGTCATGAGCGACTTTCTCACAACTCAAGACTACAGCAAGCCCATTAGTGTGGCAGCACGTAAGCACGATGTCATAGCCCTTCAGGTTTATGACCCCTGCATGGCTCATGTTCCCAATGTGGGTTTGATGAAAATAGTTGATGCTGAAACGGGACATGAACAATACATTGACACATCAAGCGAAAAAGTAAGGAGCCACCAACAAAAGTGGTGGGCACTACAACAAGCAAAGCTTATTGACATATGTCATAAAAGCAAGGTAGACCTCGCATCTGTTGCCACCAATAGCGACTACGTGCGTTCGCTCATGAACTTGTTTGCCCAACGCTAAGAATAGATATCTAAGCATCTTTCACGCAAATGAGTCCCCTACCTTACCCTGGTTCTTTAAGCATATAAAAATGAAGCAATCTATTTTACTCACCATACATAAGTGGCTACTACTATTAACAATATGCCTATGCACAACAACTACAACAACTGTTGCACAAGTTATTGTCGAAGCACATACTGACACAGCCAACATACTCATTGGTGAACAAATTCAATTGAGTCTAAAGTGTACAGTCAACGCCAAGCAAAGGGTTCAATTTCCGAACCTTCAACCTCAGCAGCAGCTCACACCTGGCGTTGAAATAGTAAATTGCGGGAGAGTTGACACATTACTACTTAATGATGGAAAAAGAATGCAACTCACCCGCAAGTACACCATCACCTCGTTCGACTCTGCTGTTTACAACATACCTCCATTTCAAGTTGAAGTGGATGGTAAAAAATATGCCTCACGAGGAAATGTGGGTCTTAAAGTGAGCACCGTACCCGTTGATCTCAAACACACCGATAAATTTAATGGTCCTCACGATGTTGTTGACCAACCTTTTGAATGGTCATGGACGCTCATTCTGACCACTTTGGTTGCAACACTCCTGCTCATTGTGGTGTGTGCTTTGGCCATCAGACTATCTGACCCCAAACTCATCACACGCAAGGTGATTGTACATCCGCCTACACCAGCACACATAACAGCCCTTAACCATATAGAAAAAATTAAACTTGACACAAAGTCAGATGTTAAACAATACTATATGGAACTTACCGAGGCCTTGCGCACCTATATTGAGAAGAGATTTGGTTTCAGTGCACGCGAAATGACCACTAACGAAATCATTGACCAACTGAATGCTACAGGCAACGAACAAGCCTTGGCTGAACTAAAGGACATACTTATAACAGCCGACTTAGTAAAGTTTGCCAAGCACGCCACAACCATTTCTGAACAAGACCGCAGCCTTGTACAAGCACTTGACTACGTGCAAACCACAAAGTTAGCGCCACAACAATTGCCACGCCCACGCATTGAATATGTTTCGCTTTCCAACAAAAAGCAAATATTATGGCGCAACATTATGCATGTTACCATGTGGGGGCTTTTAGTGGCTACCATCATCCTTTGTGCCTATAACGTTTGGACCATTTATTGCTGTTTCGGATAAACAAACACTCAGCGATAAAGTTTAAATCTCCACTTCATCGCTATAAACCTTGATTAAATGACATTTGCATCTCCTGCATATTTCTTACTGCTGATTCTGCTCATACCCTACTTCATTTGGTATTTCCTATTCCGATCAAAACACAATCAGCACATACAATGGGCCTCGGCTGAGGAATTCAGACACGCTCCACAAACATGGCGTACACGTCTGATACATCTACCCTTCTTTTTGCGCATCATTACGTTTACGCTAATTGTTGTCATATTGGCACGACCTCAAACCGATAGTTCATGGCAAACAGGCGAGACCGAAGGTATTGACATTATGATGGCATTGGACATTTCAACTTCTATGGCAACCCCCGACATTGCCCCTAATCGCATCTCAGCAGCCAAAGATGTGGCACTCAACTTCATCAACAATCGTCCTAATGACAACATAGGGCTTACACTCTTTGGTGGTGAAGCTTACACACAATGTCCACTTACAACCGACCACGGAATGCTCATGCGCACATTTAAGGGGGCCACTTGCTCGTTGCAGAACGAGGGAATCATTCAACCTGGCACAGCTATTGGTATGGGCATAGCAAATGCTGTTTCGCACCTTAACGACAGTAAAGCCAAAAGCAAAGTTATCATTTTGTTAACCGATGGTGCTAACAACACGGGCGAGATATCACCACTCATGGCCACAGACATGGCAAAGAATTTGGGCATACGTGTCTACACTATTTTGTTAGGTACTGATGGCAAGGTGAATGTACCCGTGGCACAATTGCCTAATGGCGAAGTTTATACACAACAAATAGATGATACTGTAGACCCTACTACGCTCAAACAAATTGCGCGTGAAACGGGTGGCATTTTTTATCATGCTACCTCTCGTTCGTCGCTCAAACAAGTTTATGATGACATAGACAAGCTTGAAAAGACCAAACTTAAAGTAAACAACCATACGCAACATTACGAAGCCTACCAGCCCTTTGCCATTGCCGCATTGGTGCTCTTGCTGGTCGAATTCTTGCTACGCACGTTTGTGTTCAGAAAAATTTAAATACATCTTCTCCACACAACACAATGGCAAAGAGATGTGTTCGTTCACCCATTACTTTTGAATAATGCTACAATTCCAAAGTCCACAATACCTATACATGCTATTTATTATACCTGCATGCATAGCTTTATATCTGTACAGCCTTTGGCTGCACAAAAAGCAAAGAGCTTTGTTAGGCGACAAGGCTTTAATTAAAGCCCTTATGCCCAATCAGTCAACTCTGCGCAAGCACATCAAGTTTTCCCTTTTAATGCTCGCCCTTTGTGCGGCGATTGTTGTGATAGCACGCCCACAATACGGACTAAAACAACAAACCGACACAGCTAACGGCATTGAGGCTGTAGTGATGATTGACGTGTCAAATTCAATGCTTGCCAACGACATTACTCCTTCGCGCCTTGATCGTGCCAAATTATTGGTAACGAACATGGTCGACAAAATGAAAAATGACAAAATAGCCTTAGGTGTATTTGCAGGCGAAGCTTATCCACAACTTCCTATAACGTCTGACTACGCTTCAGCTAAAATTTTTATTGACGCACTATCAACTAACATGGTAACCATGCAAGGCACAGACATAGCTGCCGCCATTGACTTAGGTTGCCAAAGCTTTACCGACAAAAAAGATGTGGGCAAGGCCATTATACTTATTACTGATGGCGAGAACCACGAAGGAGGCGCTGAAGACGCGGCCAAAGAAGCAGCTAAAAAAGGCATTAAAGTGTTTGTAATAGGTGTGGGTACAACACAAGGTGGCGAAATACAAACAGTTCATGGGCCATTGACTGACGAGAATGGAGAAATTGTTCACACAGCCCTTAACGAGCAAATGTGCCGTAACATAGCACAAGCCGGAAAAGGCATTTACTTACACCTTGATCAAAGCAATAGTGCACAAGACGAGTTGCAAGCACAATTACGCCAACTCAAGCAAGCTTCATCAACTACTTCATATACTGCACGCAACGAGCAATTTCAAGCCATTACACTCATTCTGCTACTTTTGCTTATTGCTGAAGCATGCATTAATGAAACAAAGAACAGCTTTTTCAAAAAGTTTAAACTATTCAGCAAATGATTCGTCAAATTCTAAAATATAGTTTTGTCTTGGCGCTACCCTTTATGTTTCATGCAACAACCATTAAGGCGCAAAACCAACTTTATCGTTACACCCACATGGGCAACCAACGCTTTCATCGTAACAAGGTTGAAGACGCATCAAAGTATTACATGAATGTGCTTAAAAAGGATGCTTCTAACACTCGCGCCTTGTTTAATCTTGCCAATGTCTATCTATCAAAAGGAGATGTTAAGGCTGCTGATAGCCTATATAATAAAGTAACGCAAACTGAAACAAACGCTCAAGTGCGCTCCATGGCATGGCATAATCGTGGCGTAATAAGTCAAACTGCTGCTGGCAAAAGTCGTGATCATCAACAACAACTCTTACGAACGGCCATTGAGCAATACAAGCAGTCGCTTAGGCTGAACCCTCACGATGAACGAACGCGATACAATTTAGCCCTTTGTCAAAAGCAACTAAAAGACATGCCACCACAAAACAATAATAAGCAACAACAAAAACAACAGCAACAACAGCAGCCAAATAATAATAAACAAAATAGCAACAATAATAAACAGCAGCAACCCAACAAACAGCAAGAAGAACAACAGAACAGGCAACAAACCGAACAATACATGAATCTTGCCAAACAAGCTGAACGCAGAGCACTTGAAAGACTTAAGCAACATCAGCCCCAACAAAGAGCACGGGGCAAGAACTGGTAATCAAGTCAACCTCTTATTTTTTTATTTTCAACATATAGTATGAAACGGGTATTACATACATGGAGCTTCATTCTGCTTGCCATCTGCCTTCTGCAATCTTACTGCTTACAAGCGCAAACGTTCAAAGCACAAATTGAGAATGTTGAAGGAGGATATTATCGCCTCACATACACAGTAACAAGTAGCAATGTTAGCGGGTTCACACCTCCTTCTTTAGCCAATTTTGATGTTTTGAGCGATTTATCGACCTCAACATTTAATAACTACCAATATATTAATGGTCATGCCTCACACACCGAGGGAACAACCTTTACCTACATTATCTCAGCACGTAAAAGTGGACATCAAACCATCGGACCAGCTACCATTCGTGTAAACGGCAAAACTTTGCGCTCAAATGCCATCAGTTTTAAGGCACACGCAGGATCGGCCAATGGTGGAGGTAACGGCAACAATACACATGGTCAACATAATATGCAAGGCGCAACAGTTCAACAAGCTGGTAGCTCTGTTACACAACAAGACCTCTTTATTGATGTTACACCAAGTCGCACCCAAATACGCGAGCAAGAGGCCGTATTACTCACCTATCGCATACACGCACGGGTGGGTGTAGGATTATCAAATACAAGTTTGACACAAAAGCCCGATTTCAAGGGACTCATATCACAAGAGATACCTTTGCCCGGTAATCAAATCCAAACAACCCTTGAACATCGGGGCGGACGCACTTATCGTACTGGAACCATTTTGCAATACGTAGTCTTTCCACAAAAGAGTGGAAAAATAACTATACCCAGCATTACCTTTGATTGTGCGGTTGTGCAGCAGGACAATACCATGGACTTGGCAGATGCCTTCTTTAATGGTGGAGGTACTATAAGTGTACAAGTTCGTCGAACCGTAGCCCCCGTTACGCTGAACGTAGAGCCATTACCTCAACCTCGCCCCACTAACTTTTCAGGGGCTGTGGGTAAATTTAGCATACAAGCACAGTTGCTTAACAAATCGGTTAAGACTAATGATGTAGCCACTTATCGTATAACATTAAACGGTTTAGGTAACCTCAAACTCATTACCGCACCACAGGTAAAGTTTCCCTCCGACTTTGACACATACGATGCCAAGACTACAGACAACACCCAAACTACTGCCAATGGCTTACACGGACAATTAGTATTTGATTACACCTTCGTTCCGCGCAACGTGGGCGACTACACCATTCCTGCCACCGATTTTGTATTCTTCGACACAGAAAGTGGCACTTATAAAACCATACGCACACAGCCCATTCAGTTGCACGTAGCCAAAGGCGAAAAGTCGAATGCTGATATTGACAAGCAGTTGGCACTACTCAAGAGCGACATTCACTCCCTACATGCTGTTCAACCTTCAGTACTACCTCTTTGGGGTACGTGGACATATAGAGTGTTATTTGCTCTCGTTATAGTAATAGGCATGCTCTTTATCATCTTAACCAACCAATGGAATAAAAAGAAAAATAGCGTTTATGGTCAACGACATCGTGCAGCCCAAAATGCCATCAAACAGATGCGAAATGCAACAAGCGCAAATAACATTCATGCAGAGTTGCTGAAATGCATTCATCAATATTTAATCGCTACGTTCAACCTTAAGGTTACCGATTTGAATATTGAACACATCAAGCAAGTGCTAAGCGACAATGGTGTAAATGAACAAGACATCAACCAACTTTCCTCTATTATTGATAATTGTCAATTTGCACAATATGCTCCCAGTTCCTCACATGATAGCCAAAGCCTCATTCAACAAGCTATACAAGTGATAGAGCACATTGACAAAGAGTCTCAAATGCATAAAAACAATTAAGGGCATTCTTGAAAAAAGTTGTTGTAACATATCACACAATGGTAGAGATAACTACACAGAATGAACTCAACTAAACTTCTATGACAATCATCATAAAAGTTTTTAACCAGTTCAATAGCCCATACATAAAGATAGTTAGTAGCTATGCAAAAAAAATTGATTCTATTCTTGTTCAGTCTCGTCATGCACCTCACACTCTTTGGTAACACACAGGTGCAAAAGGCAGAGCAACTCTATAACAACAAAAATTACGCTGCAGCCATTACCGCCTTTACGGTTCTGGCTAATGACACCACGACCATAACACGCGACCCAGCGTATGCAGCCAGCATTTATTACAACTTAGGTAATTGCTATTACCGAACAAAAGATTATGCCCAAGCTGTTTGTGCCTATCAACAATCATTACGTCTGCAACCATCCGACAAAGATGCAGCATTTAATTTACAATTGGCACAAAGCAAACTGCCCGACCAGTTTAACGAACCGGACCAAATGCTCTTTGGCATTTGGGCACGTTCCATCATGCTCAGCCTTAGCGCAAGCGCATGGGGCTATGGTGCCATATTGCTTCTTATTATGACATTCGCTTGCATCTATTTGTTTCAAAAAGGGTCAGTTATTGCTGTAAGTAAATGCGCATTTAGTGGTGGCATATTATTTGCCATCATGTGCATCGTTTGTTTAACCTTTGCCTATTTTGAGAGCAACAATGCATTTCCTCAGCAACAAAGCGTAACTATGCAAGCCACTACGGCCTACGACTCGCCATCAGCCACAGCAAAGAACCTACGTGAATTACATGAGGGGGTTATACTCAACATAAAATTGCAACAAGCCGATGGATGGCAACAAGTTGAGTTGCCCGATGGTACTGAAGCATGGATACTAAATGCTAAGACCTACCCTTTACGTTAACACGCTACACAAAAAACAAGCAAGTAAAATGATAAGTAGGTGTTCAAAATTATTTTTATATTGAAAGTGCGTTATCGGGAGGCAGATGTTTCCTTCGAGTGAGTGAGCATAGCAAGCTATGTAACCGAAAACGAAGAGCACATCTGCACCCGATAATGTGCTTTCAATGTAAAAATGGCATCTACTGATTATATAAAATAATTTTGAACACCTACTTAATAGGCCATGCAATATATTGATCAAACACTCACTCTGTTACTCAACGGAAGCCAGTCACTCTTTTTAGATGGGCTTGCGTGGACCGCAACACAAACCTCCACATGGATTCCATTAATGTTTGTGTTGCTCTATGTCGTCATACAGGGCAACGACCTACGAGGACTATTCTACATTATCATAGGTGGGGCACTATGCATTCTGCTTGCCGACCAAGTAGCATCTACCCTATGTAAGCCATGGGTAGCTCGATGGCGTCCCACACATGACCCTTTCATAATGTATGCCATTGATATAGTCAATGGTTACAGAGGTGGCAACTATGGTTTCTTTTCGAGCCATGCAGCCAACACCATGTCAATAGCCACGTTTTTTGCGTTTGTTTTTCGCAACAAGCAACTCAATTATTGGCTTTTTTCATGGGTATTACTTAACTGTTGGACGCGTGTTTACTTAGGTGTTCACTATGTAGGCGACCTTACCGTAGGCCTTATTTGGGGAGCTATTGTTGGCTTCAGCATATACACTATCATGAAGCGAAAGCACATGATAGTTACTATCAACCACGCTACAAACACACCTGCTCAAACACCCTCGTATAGTCAACAAAACTTTCATCTGCTAATAGGAGCATTTTTGCTCACCTACGCATTCATCTTATTCAAATCTCTATTTTTTACATAGTTCAATCTAAATTAGGAACAAAAACCCACAAAAACCTATGCCCTATAAGAATATAAATTTGTAATTTTGCCCCAAATTTGAATTATGAACAAAACTGCCATCATCAGCCTTTGCTTTTTATCACTTTTGTTTGTTGGTTCATGTACTGACTACAATCAAGTGGTTAAAACACAGGATTATGAATACAAATACGAAGCTGCAAAGCAATATTATGCCGAAGGGCAATATAATCGTGCAGCACTTTTGATACAAGACGTGTTGTCTGTGCTCAAAGGAACCGACCAGGGTGAAGAATCACTCTACTTGTCAGGTATGTGCAACATGAAAGCACATGCCTATGAAGCAGCTTCCACCATTTTTCGCAAATATTATCAGACATATCCACGCGGCAAATATGTAGAAGAGGCACGCTACAATTGTGGTTTATCACTCTACAACATAACTCCTGAGCCCAAGCTCGACCAAACTGAGACTTTTCAAGCAGTTACTGAATTTCAAAACTTCATAGAGAATTTCCCCGCAAGTAGGCTACGTCCGCAAGCGCAGGATATGATTTTCAAGTTACAAGACAAATTGGTTGAAAAGGAATATCTGTCGGCCAAGCTCTACTATGATTTGGGTACATACATTGGTAACGGCACAAATGGCAACTATGGTGCATGCATCGTAACAGCCGAAAACGCCATTAAAGACTATCCCTACACCAGTCGACGCGAAGATTTTGCTATTCTCATACTCCGTGCAAAGTTCCAATTAGCACAGTTTAGTGTTGAAAATAAAAAAGAGGAACGCTACCATAACGCCATTGATGAGTATTATGGCTTTGTCACAGAATATCCTGAATCAAAATACATCAAAGAAGCCAACTTGCTATTTAAAAAAGCCCAAAAGTACGTCCAGGCTGATGACGCAGATAGCAATACTTCAAAAACTTCTGACAAATAAACGAAACAAAAATACACTTACATACAATGGATTACAAAAAGAGCAAAGCACCTACCAACACGGTTACACACAATTTGATGGACTTCTGCGATGGCACTAACAACATCTATGAAAGCGTTGTTATCATGTCAAAGCGCGCCAACCAAATTGCTGTGCAAATGAAAGAAGACCTTTCAAAGAAACTGAAGGAATTTGCTTCAAACAGCGATAATTTGGAGGAAACCTTCGAAAACCGCGAACAAATTGAAATATCGCGTTACTACGAAAAGTTGCCTAAACCCACACTTATCGCAGCTAACGAGTTTTTGCATCACAACATCTACTTCCGTAATCCTGCAAAGGATAAGGATAACTTGAGTTCTGAAGCATGATACAACGCATTCAAAGCATATATCTCGTATTGGCTGGATTATTTCCAGCCATTACGTATTTTGTACCATTAGTGCTCTTTACACAAAGCACAGGCACATCACCCCAATGGTTTACGTTAAGCAGTTTGTGTTACGATGCAACTTCTTTTGCCGAAATGGCGGGCCGACACCCTTGGGGACTTATGATTACTGCCTTTATTGCGGTAATACTACCCATCGTTACCATCTTTGGTTACAACAATCGTAAAAAGCAAATCAAGTTTGTTAATTACGCCATGTTTGTAAACCTACTATGGTACGTGGCATTAATAGCTTATACCTTTTCGGTTAAGGATCGCACACTAACCACACTTTCATTCGAAGTGGGATGCCTCTTTCCCCTACTCTCGCTTATCACACTTTACTTGGCCAAGCATGCCATTAAACGTGACGAGGCCTTGGTTAGAGCTGCCGACCGCATACGCTAAATCAGCTAACACCACCGCTGAACAAGCTAACAATTGGGTAGTTGGCTAAGAATGTAGGGAATGCACTATAAGTTGTTATAAACTTTTTTAATACTAACCTTTAACCCTGTACATTATGTCACTTAACAAAGTAATGTTGATTGGCAATGTTGGTAAAGAGCCCGACATTCGCTACATAGACAATGGTGTGTGCACAGCACAACTCAGTTTAGCCACAAGCACCCCAGCCTATACCCTACAAAATGGCACTCAAGTGCCCGAGCGAACAGAATGGCATAGCATCTACCTTTGGCGAAGATTAGCTGAAGTTGTTGAACGTTATGTACATAAAGGCGATAAACTTTATGTTGAAGGTGAACTTCGCTACAGAACCTATACTGATAAAAAAGGAATGACGCATAAGGTTACAGAGATATGGGCTTCGAACATCGAGATGCTCACTCCACGTAGCCAAAGTAGTAATGCTACAGCTTCATCAAGTAATTCTGCAGGCGTTCAACCCACACAAAGCAATCCATTCCCCACTTCAAGCACTACGCAACAACCTAACACCACAACCGATACTACAAGTGATTCAACAAGCAAGTGTCCATTTTAAACTTATAACGCTTGCATTGAGTACTATACTCAAGTGTCATTGAGTACTATACTCAAGTGCCATTGAGTACTATACTACTTTACTAAGTATGGGGAAAGTGCAAGTTTTGCTATACTAACATACGAATTGTGGCCAGTATATGATCCCAATTAATGAACACAAATTTAGTATGGGAATAGTAAAAGTGACTACTATTTTAGAGTAAACCTTTTAAAACAATCTACTAGTTTATTAATCAAAATAGTGTCTAGTAAAATTAGGGAAAGACAAATTGCAGTAATACTTGACAAAGTATTGCTGCAATACTTTTTTGTGCCTTGCGTTGTATGCCTTGTGTTGTTTTTTTCAGCATTACACTTTCAATGTAAAAAGTATATGATTGAAAATAACTTTTGATAACCTACTACATTCTTTACACCACCTAACGATATAATAACTTGAAACAAACAATAAAAACTACCTACATTGAAGGAGAAAATATAAAAAGACTAGAACATATTAAGGCTAACACTACAGCTAATAATGAGATACGAGTCTTTTTGTGGCATCATACCATGACTAGAGCCACACTTGATAAATGTAAGGAAGAATTAAAACTGAATATCCACACACCTGACCTGGATACTTTAGCCGACAAGCGATATATTGAAAAATTATCAATTCGCATACTGCTTGCTGTGTTGATTGGCAAGGAAAATAACATTCAATACCATGCTACAGGACGTCCCTATCTACCACAAAGCCCTTTCGAAATAAGCATATCACATACACAACATACCTATGCTTTAAGTCTGTCAACCATCCGTCACGGAATAGACATAGAAAAATGGAGCGATAAGCCTCAGCGGGTTGCACAAATGTATGTAAACAAGCAAGACTACCTATCGGAGCATGCCCTAGCACAAAAGAGCATTTGGCACACAACATTATGGAGTGCCAAAGAGGCTGTTTACAAATTATATGACCAAGCAGGATTATCATTTAAGAACGACATATTAGTTCAAGAATGGGGAACAGACTGCCTACAAATGTTAAGTCCACGACTCAACAAAGAGTGTAACGTGCGCTATACTTGCTACCCACATTTTGTTTTAACCATAGCTTATCAACCATAGACATATAAGTAGGTGTTCAAAAACATTTATTGCTTCTATATAACAAAGTTCAAATATCATCTTTGTTATTATCTCAACTTATTTGCCATTCTGGCAAAGGGAACTGTCCGCTAAAAGTTTTCGACTGATATAATATTCATCCTAACAAGGCAGGACGATTAAATTAATCAATAAGCAATGTCAACACAACACTATGACTTTGTAATGATAACCCATTTCTTGGTTAAAAGGTTAACTATTTGATAGTTCAACAAGTAAATGAGCTAAGTAGGAGTTCAAACTTATTTTTACATTGAAAGTGCATTATCGGGATGCAGATGTTTTCTTCATTTGATTGTTTCTGTCCCCCGATAACGGGGAAACCGAAGGGGGTTATAGCGGGCTATGTGATTGAAAAAGGTGAAGGAAACATCTGCGCCCGAGAATGTGCTTTCAATGTAAAAATAATGCACGTTGGCGGGATTAGTAAACAGGTTGACAGATAAGTTTGTCAAGTTTTTTAACTTCTTACCATTCTGACTTTAACATAACAAGTGGTATATAGCAAACTTACCTGTTAACCTGTCAACCAGTCAACCCGTTAACAAAAAACCGCCAACTGGCAAATAATATCTATCGATCATATAAAATAATTTTGAACACCTACTTACCAACAATAAAAGGTTACCAAACCATTGAGTTTGATAACCTTTTATTGTTGGTATGTAACGCTACAACGTGATTATTTGGCAGCCGCTTTGTTAGCAGCCTCAATCATATCCTTGCTCGGAAGGATGTAAACCTCCACACGGCGGTTCTCCTGCTTTCCTGCAGCAGTTGAATTGTCAGCAACGGGATTCTCTTCACCATAACCCTTTACGCTTACCAAACGAGCAGCAGGATAGCCCGCACCTACGATTTGTCTCTGAACAGACTCAGCACGGCTTTGTGAAAGTTCAAGATTCTTCTGCTTGCTCTGAGCAGCAGTAGTATTTCTCCAACCAGCGTTATCAGTAAAGCCACAAATAGCCAATTCAAAAGTTGCATCAGCATCAGCCGCTTTCAAGTTCTTAACGAAAGTGTTGATGGCAGACTTAGCGCTTTCGCTCAAAGTAGCAGAGCTTGTGTTGAAGAGCAAACCACTATCAAAAGTAGCCTTTACATACTGAGTACCATCTGTACCCTGCAGAATTTCAGCCTTAGCCTTAGCAGCCTCAGCAGCCTTCTTAGCCTTATCCATCTTATTACCGATAAGTACACCTGCACCAGCACCAACAGCGGTACCTACAGCAGCACCAATAGCAGCACCCTTACCCTTGCCAATGAGCTGACCAACAAGAGCACCAAGTGCACCACCACTTGTACCACCAATAAGACCACCCTTAGCAGTATTTGTCATACCACCACAGCTGCTCAACAACATTGCAGCACTAAGCGCACAAATAAATAATTTCATTCCTTTCATAATAGAATCTTTTATTTTATAAGTTATATCCTTTTATTGATAAGCAAAGTTACGGCATGAGCCTTTAAATTCAAAATTTATACACAAAAAATGTTCTTTAGAAAAGATATTATAGACAAAAAAACGAATTCTACCGACCGATTGCTAACAAAAACAAGCGCAAAAGTCGCAAAATGCCCGCTATTTTTGTACTTTTGCATAAAGAAAAAGAAACAACAAACAAACAACATTAGCTAATAGCAATGGCAAAAGAACTGAAAGACCTTACAAAGCGCAGCGTTGACTATTCACGCTGGTACAACGAGTTGGTTGTTAAAGCTGATTTAGCTGAACAATCAGACGTTCGCGGATGCATGATTATTAAGCCCTATGGCTATGCCATTTGGGAAAAGATACAGCAAGAACTTGATGCACGTTTTAAGGAGACGGATGTGCAGAATGTTTACTTCCCCATGCTGATACCTAAAAGTTTCCTTTCAAAAGAGGCTGAACACGTTGAAGGCTTCGCTAAGGAATGTGCCGTGGTAACCCACTATCGTTTAAAAGCTAACCCTGAAGGCGATGGCGTTGTTGTTGACCCTGCTGCCAAGTTAGAGGAAGAACTCATCATTCGTCCTACTTCTGAAACAACCATTTGGAACACTTATCGCAAATGGATTCACTCATGGCGTGATCTGCCCCTTTGCTGCAACCAATGGTGCAACGTTATGCGCTGGGAAATGCGTACACGCCTTTTCCTTCGCACATCAGAGTTCCTTTGGCAAGAAGGCCACACCGCACATGCCACAAAGGAAGAAGCTGAGGCTCGCGCTAAACAAATGCTCCATGTATATGCAGACTTTGCCGAGGAAGTAATGGCTGTGCCCGTAGTACGTGGTGTAAAGAGTGCTACCGAGCGTTTTGCTGGTGCTCTTGACACTTACACCATTGAGGCCATGATGCAAGATGGTAAAGCCTTGCAAAGCGGAACAAGCCACTTCTTAGGTCAGAATTTTGGTAAAGCATTTAATGTGCAGTTTGTTAACAAGGAGAACAAAATGGAGTATGCTTGGGCCACTTCATGGGGTGTGAGTACCCGCTTGATGGGTGCCCTTATCATGACTCACTCTGATGATAATGGTCTTGTGTTGCCTCCCCATCTTGCTCCCATCCAAGTAGTAATTGTGCCCATCTATAAAGGTGATGAGGAATTAGCTAAATTCAACGAAAAATTAGGCGACCTTGCCAAGCGTTTGCGCAAAATGGGCATTCGTGTAAAATATGATAATGCTGACAACAAGCGTCCTGGCTTTAAGTTTGCTGATTATGAATTAAAGGGTGTGCCCGTTCGCCTTGTTATGGGGGGACGCGACTTAGAGAATGGTACAATTGAAGTGATGCGTCGCGACACGCTTGAAAAAGAGACACTCCCATTTGAAGGCATCGAAGAGCACGTAAAGAATTTGTTGGAAGAAATTCAACAAAACATTTTTGCTAAAGCCAAAAAGCGTCTTGAAGACAACACCTTTGAATGCAACAACTACGATGAATTTAAGCAACGCATCAAGGATGGTGGTTTCTTCCTCTGTCCTTGGGATGGTACTGCCGAAACTGAAGCTAAAATCAAGGCCGACACACAAGCTACCATTCGCTGTGTGCCTTATGGCGTAGACCAAAGTAACCCTGGCATCGACATGGTGAGCGGTAAACCCGCTACGTGCAAGGTAATTGTAGCACGTAGCTACTAATTTACATAGCGGTGGTAACATAAATGAACCCACCTTAAATGTGGCGTTCGCTTTGACATGTAGCGAACGCCACATTTGCACATAAACGAGCCACAACGAGCATCACATCAACCCCAAAGTCTACAACATTCACATCATGCTCTCAGTAGAACATCTCTCAGTAGAATTTAGTGCACGCCCACTTTTTACCGATGTCTCATTTGTTATTAACAAAAAGGACCGTATTGCTTTAGTAGGCAAAAACGGAGCGGGCAAATCTACTTTATTAAAAATACTCTCAGGTCATCAACAACCTACATCTGGAACAGTAGCTGTACAAAATGACATTACTATAGGCTATTTGCCACAGGTTATGGTGTTGAGTGATGAACACACCGTGATGGAGGAGGCTGAGAAAGCCTTTGAACACATCAGCGATTTGCAAGAAAACATAGAACGCTTGAACAATCAACTCTCTGAACGAACCGACTATGAGAGTGCAGACTACATGGCCTTAGTGGAACGTTTCACACACGAAAGCGAACGATTCCAAATGATGGGCGGTATGAACTATCATGCCGAACTTGAGCGCACACTTCAAGGTTTAGGTTTTGCACCAACTGATTTTGATAGACCTACCAAGGAGTTTTCAGGCGGTTGGCGCATGCGTATTGAGTTAGCCAAGCTTCTTTTGCGTCGTCCAGACATTTTGTTATTAGACGAACCTACCAACCACTTGGATATAGAAAGTATACGCTGGCTCGAAAAGTTCCTTGCCCACTCAGCAAGTGCCGTAGTTTTGGTAAGCCACGACCGTGCTTTTATTAATAACGTAACCAATCGCACACTTGAAATTGCATGCGGAAAAATTACTGATTACAAAGTAAAGTACGATGAGTTCATAAAGCTACGCGCTGAACGTCGCGAACAACAATTGCGTGCCTACGAAAATCAGCAAAAAGAGATTGCTGACATTAAAGACTTTATTGAACGCTTTCGTTATAAGCCCACTAAGGCCGTACAAGTGCAAAGTCGTATTAAGCAACTTGAAAAAATTGTACCTATTGAGGTTGACGAAGTAGACAACTCATGTTTGCACCTTAAGTTTCCTCCTTGCTCACGTTCAGGCGACTTTCCTGTCATTTGCGATGACTTACGCAAAGATTATGGCAACCATAATGTTTTTCATAACGTAAATCTCACTATTAAACGAGGCGAAAAAGTAGCATTTGTAGGTAAAAATGGCGAGGGTAAATCAACGCTCGTAAAATGCATTATGGGCGAAATTCCCTACATGGGTACACTCAAGTTGGGACACAACATTGAGATAGGCTATTATGCACAAAATCAAGCTCAAATGTTAGATGGCGAACTTACTGTCTTCGACACCATTGACCATGTTGCAAAAGGAGATATTCGATTGAAAATACGTGACATATTAGGTGCCTTTATGTTTGGTGGTGAAGCCTCTGACAAAAAGGTGAAAGTGCTATCGGGTGGCGAGCGTTCACGCTTAGCCATGATTAAGTTGCTACTTGAGCCTGTTAACTTTCTGATTCTTGACGAACCTACCAACCACCTTGATATGCGCACAAAGGATGTGCTAAAAGAGGCTATTCGATCCTTCGAGGGTACAGTTATCGTGGTAAGCCACGATCGTGACTTCCTGGATGGATTGGTAAGCAAGGTGTATGAGTTTGGCGGAGGACAAGTGCGCGAACACATCGGTGGCATCTATGATTTCTTGCAAAAAAAGGAGATGGAGTCGCTTGACGAACTGCACACCGCAGGTTCTCCATCAGCCATAACTAATGCTACAAACACAGCATCTCAGTCATCAAATTCTACGCCCTCCATCTCTGAAGGTAAACAATCGTATGAAGAGCGCAAAGAACAAGCCAAGCTGCGTCGTAAACTTGAGCGTGAGGTGGAACGATGTGAGGCCGAAGTAACACGTCTTGAAACAGAGAAACAAGCTATCGAAACAAAGTTAGCAACTCCCGAAGGGGCTGCTGATGTACAACTTTGCAGTCAATATGGTGAAATACAAAAGGCATTAAGCGCGGCTGAAGAAGCATGGGAACAAGCTGTTGATGCTTTAGAGTCATAAAGCAGGTGGGGCTTTGCAACCCTTATCTCATTTCCGATACCACAATTCATATATGGGGCATTCTATAAATTAATTTTTATTGTGAATTATCCTTCATGATTTAGTTTGACCGCCTTTGCAGTTCAAACCAATTTATAAAGTACCCCATATAAAAAGAAAGTCACAAGTGAAGATGTATCCATCATACTTGTGACTTTCTTTTTTTAGTTTTTACCCTTGATTTTATCTATCAAATTCTTATTCCATTTTTTCAAATCACGCCCTGTTTTATTTATAAGCGTTTCAGGCATACGTCTCCACTCGTTAAAGAAGTCAGGCACCAATTGCAATAGGTTCTTTATAGGCAGTTGCAATCCAGGTTCCTGTTCAGGCTTATTGGCATTAATCACCACTTTGAATCCCTTGTGGTGAATTTTAACTTCAATCACCTCGTCCGTAATGAAAGGATCACCATCATAATGCGCCACCCCCTTCCCCTCACGTGTAATGCGCAAATGACGAGCCTTAAATGTTTTGACATGACTATTTTCAGGCAGCGTACCAGTAAATAACTGAATAGCCACTTGAGGAGCCTCAATGGTATTAAAAGGTTCCATTACCACCACGTCAAGTAACCCATCCTTCATACTGGCAAAAGGAGCTATGTAGGCATCGTTACCATATTGCGAGGCATTGGCACACGCAATTAAAAAGGCACGACACGTTTCAGAACCATCGGCATCCTCAATTGTATAAATTTGTGGTTTATACTGCAAGCCCGACTTAAGTGTGTTTTCGACATAAGTGAGCAAGCCACGTTTACCTGCTGAAGCAAAACGCTCACTTATAAAAGCGTCAAAGCCCACTCCACATGTGCAAAAAAACGGGCGATCATTAATCGTTCCATAGTCCAACTGATGAACTACAGATTGATTAATAATATCAATAGCCTTTTTAGGCTGCAAGGGAATATGAAGGTGTCGTGCCAAGCCATTGCCTGAGCCACATGGCACAATGGCTAATGCTGTGTGAGTGTGTATCAAAGCTCGTCCCACCTCATTTACGGTGCCATCGCCCCCCACAGCTACTACGATGTCAATTCCACGTTTAGCTGCCTCTGTTGCAATTATTGTAGCATGCCCAGCATATTCAGTATAAGCAATCTCTACATCAAATTGCACCCTGTCAGTCAGTTTGTCTGCAAGTTGAGCAATTCTCTGTTTGCGTTGCGTTCCTGAAATAGGATTTATTATATAGAGAATTTTCTTCATAAATTATATGTTCAAGTTGCGAGAACATGCAGATTATTGTTCACGAGTATTTACTCAGTATCAGCCTTATCAAGCATACTCAAAAAGTCTGTTTCACTCATGATTGTAATGCCTAACTCTTCAGCCTTTTCGCGCTTTGAGGGCCCCATGCCTTCACCAGCAAGAATAAAAGACGTCTTCTTTGATATGCTACCTGTGTTCTTGCCACCATTATCCTCAATAATTTTTTTGTACTCCTCACGCGAATGCTGCGCAAACGTACCACTTATAACTATTGTTTGCCCAGATAGAATGTTGGAGGCAGTTTCTACTTGAGCCATCTCCATCTGCAATCCAGCATCTCGCAAGCGACGAATAAGGTCAATGTTACGCTCCTCACGTAAAAAGGTGCGTACACTCGAGGCTATAACATCTCCCACCCCATCACAAGCTAACAAATCATCAATAGTGGCATTAAATAAAGCATCCATCGACTTAAAGTGGCGAGCTATGCTCTTGGCTACAACCTTGCCAACAAAACGAATGCCCAGGGCGAACAACACACGTTCGAATGGCACATTTTTACTTTCTTCTATACCATCAATTACCTTCTGAGCCGAACGCAATCGGTTCGCATCGAAGCCCCAAATGTCTTCTACCTTTAACTTGTACAAGTCTGCTGCATCATGTATAAGTCCACGTTCAAAATAGTCATCAACTGTTTCAGGACCAATAGAGTCAATATTCATAGCATCTCTGCTAATAAAATGCTCTATACGTCCTTTCAGTTGTGGAGGACAAGCCGTGTCGTTAGGACAGTAATGAGCAGCCTCACCTGGGTAACGTACCAATGTTGCACCACATTCAGGACAAGTGGTAATAAACTTTACCTTTTCACCCAATTGATTGCCCAAATGCTTACGAGCATCGACATCAACGCCTACTATTTGTGGTATGATTTCACCCGCCTTTTCAACATAAACATAATCGCCCAAGTGTAAGTCAAGTTGATTAATAATGTCCTCATTATGTAATGAAGCACGTTTCACTATGGTTCCAGCCAACTGAACAGGCTCCATGTTAGCTACAGGCGTAACAGCTCCCGTGCGACCTACTTGGTAAGTTACCTTTAGCAAAGGCGTACAAGCCCTTTCAGCCTTAAACTTATAGGCTATTGCCCAACGCGGACTTTTTGCCGTAAACCCTAAACGTTGTTGCTGTTCAAGCGAATTCAACTTCAACACAATGCCATCAGTTGCCACGGGCAAATTGCGTCGCTCTTCGTTCCAATAATCTATATAGCTAAATATATCGTCAACGGAATGTGCCAATTTAACATGATTCGACACTTGGAAGCCCCATTTGCGTGCTAACTCTAATCGTCCATAGTGAGTGGGTTCAGTTACTTCGTTACCCAACACGTAATACAAGTAAGCATCAAGGTGTCGATGAGCTACCACAGCCGAACTTTTGCTTTTAAGCGTTCCCGAAGCAGCATTACGCGGATTGGCAAACAAAGGTTCTTCACGTGCCTCGCGTTCTTTGTTTAGGCGCTCAAAACTCGTCCATGGCATCAGCACTTCACCACGTATTTCAAAGTCAGGAGGGCATCCACAATCGTGTGGCAATTCAAGGGGGATAGTGCGTATTGTTTTTACATTGGCCGTAACATCATCACCTTTTGTGCCATCACCACGAGTAACAGCACGCACCAAACGATAGTTTTCATATACAAGCGAAATGCTTAAACCATCAAACTTTTGCTCACAACAAATTTCAAATGGTTCGCCATTTAACCCTTCCCTTACGCGATTGTAAAACTCCTCCACATCAGCACGCGAGTAAGTGTTGCCCAATGAAAGCATAGGCACCGTGTGTTGCACTTGCACAAAGTCCTGACTAAGGTCGCTACCCACGCGTACTGAGGGCGAATTGGCATCAGCCATTTCAAGATGCTGCGCCTCTAAAGCCATCAACTCAGCCATCAAGCTATCAAACTCTTGGTCTGAAATAACAGGGGCATTTTTTACGTAGTAATTGTAATTATGTTGATGCAACTCTTTTCGTAGTTGCAATATTCTATCTATTTCAGTCACTTTTACTTCGTTTTATGAGTGAATTCGTGTAGGTTGTATTTAGCGAGCTAAATTACAACTTTTCTACCAATTAATTTGTACATTTGCATCATAAATTATAACACAATTATGCGTATAGACATCATAACCGTATTGCCCGAAATGCTCGAAGGCTTTGTAAACACATCCATTTTAGCCAGAGCACAAAAGAAAGGACTCGTTGAAATACACGTACACAATTTGCGCGACTACACTACCGACAAACATCGTAGGGTGGATGATTACCCCTTTGGCGGATTTGCCGGTATGGTCATGCAATGTCAACCCATTGATGCTTGCATTAGCCAATTGAAGAGCGAGCGCGACTACGATGAAATCATCTTTACCTCGCCCGATGGTGAGCAATTCAATCAGCCCATGGCCAATGAGCTTTCACTCAAAAAGAACATTATCATACTTTGTGGACACTACAAGGGCATTGACTACCGCATACGCGAACACCTTATTACCAAAGAGATTAGTGTGGGCGACTATGTGCTCACGGGCGGAGAGCTACCCGCGGCCATCATTAGCGATGCCTTGGTACGCCTTGTGCCAGGTGTGCTGAGCGATGAACAAAGCGCCTTAAGCGACTCGTTTCAGGACAACTTGTTAGCCGCTCCCGTCTACACTCGTCCTGCCGAATACAAAGGATGGAAGGTTCCTGACATTTTACTTTCAGGACACGATGCTAAAATCAAGGAGTGGGAGTTACAACAAAGTTTGGAACGCACCAAGCGACTACGCCCTGATTTGCTCGAGAAATAATGCTTTGAATACGTTCATGGCTTACAAAAAATAGCAGGCCGCCCAACCACATTTCTTATTTCAGAAAGTTGCTGGGCGATCTGCTTTTTTTGTTTGAAAAGAGAACGCATTTTCTTTTCACCCCCTTAATCAAATTGAATGGCCTTTGATGGCTGTACGCGCGACACCAAGAAACTCGGCACTACTAATGCCAACATGGTAACAATCAAGGTAGCTACATTCAAGCCCACTATCCACCACACATCAATTTCAACAGGAGCATAAGGCACATAATACACTACGGGGTCAAGTTGCACAATGTGCAGATACTTTTGAACGAACACAAGCCCCAATCCTATCACATTGCCCCACAACATGCCACGACTCACTATAAGTGCCGCATAACATAGAAAGGTGTGGCGAATGCGCTGATTGGTTGCACCCAAAGCCTTTAATACGCCAATAGTTGTGGTACGCTCTAATATCAAGATGAGCAAACCGCTTATCATAGTAAAGCCTGCAACACAAATCATGATAACGAGTATTACCATTACATTCAGGTCAAGCAAATTGAGCCATGAAAGGACCGAAGCTGTATTGGGATTTTCACGAATGCCTAACACAGAGTAAGCATGTCTGTAACGATCTTTATGTCCACCTACATGGGTAGCCAAATAATGTTGTGCTGCATCCAAATCATCAAACGATTGTAGTTGAACTTCAACACCACTACATTGATCAGCATTCCAATTATTCAGTTGGTTTACCGTGTATAAGTCTGTCAGCACAAATGTGTTGTCAAACTGCTTCATGTAAGTGTTGTATATGCCTGCTACCTTAAAACGACGCTGCTTGATGGTGTTTGCAAAGTAGTAACTATACACTTTGTCGCCCACCTTCAATCCCAATTTGTCAGCAAGCAACTGCGAAATAACGATTTCGTTTGTTGCCTTACTGTCAGTAAACCGAGGCATACTACCTTTAACTATATAGCTACGCAAAAAGCTAAGGTCGTAATCCTGTGCCACACCTTTTAATGCAATTCCCGCAAAGTCATTTTCGGTTTTAAAAATTCCCATCTTTTGCGAGAACCTTTGCACTTGTTTCACCCCAGGAGCAGCCTTTATAGTACTCATTACTTGAGAGTTGAATGCCAAGGGATACGTTTCGGGAGAGCCAAGTGACTGTATGTCGATGACCTCAATATGCGAGGTAAACCCCGAAAGTTTGCCACTCACCTCATGCTGAAAGCCACGAACCACACATATCGAAACAATCATCACGGCCAATCCTACAGCAATACCTACCATGGCTATGCGCAAAGCTGGAGGCGATGCTTTTCGTTTCTTATCGTCTTCTTGCTGCGCGTTATTCTTAAAGAATCTGTGTGCTAAGAACCACGAAAGATATGCATACTTTGAGAACATCATGTTTCATATATATTATATGTGACAATGGTAAAAAGATAGGACTATTTACCATCAGCCTGATAAAGTTCGCTTCCTGGATAAGCTTCAAGAGCTTTGCGCAGCACCACAAGAGCTCGTTGCAAATCCTCCTTTTTCAACACATAGGCTATACGCACTTGGTTACGTCCGGCCCCAGGTGTGGTGTAAAAGCCTGCTGCAGGAGCCATCATAACCGTTTCTCCTTCATACGAGAATTCGGTTAAACACCATGCACAGAACTTTTCAGCATCATCAACAGGCAACTTGGCTACGGTGTAGAATGCGCCCATAGGTATAGGCGAATAAACACCTGGTATACGATTTAAACCATCAATCAAGCACTTGCGTCGCTCCACATACTCCTCATATACATCGCGAGCATATTCAGGCGAGGCATCAAGCGAAGCTTCGGCTACCAATTGTCCGATAAGAGGTGGACTTAAACGTGCCTGGCAAAATTTCATGACAGCTTGCCTAACCGTTTTATTTTTGGTAATTAAAGCTCCTACACGAATGCCACATTCGCTATAGCGCTTTGACACAGAATCAATTAGCACAACATTTTGCTCAATACCATCTAAGTGACAAGCTGAGATGTAAGGCGAACCTGTATAAATGAATTCACGATACACCTCATCCGAGAACAAGTACAAGTCGTACTTCTTTACCAAGTCACGAATTTGATTCATTTCACGACGTGTGTAAAGGTAGCCCGTGGGGTTGTTGGGGTTACATATAAGAATGGCCCTTGTATGCTCATTTATCAATTCTTCAAACTTCTCGACCTTAGGTAGCGAAAAGCCTTCTTCAATAGTTGTAGCAATAGTGCGAATGCGCGCACCTGCCGATATGGCAAAAGCCATATAGTTAGCATAGGCTGGTTCGGGCACAATAATTTCATCGCCAGGATTCAAGCACGACATGAAGGCAAACAATACAGCCTCTGACCCACCCGATGTGATGATAATGTCGTCAGCATCTAAATGAATGTTATAACGCTCGTAGTAATGCGTCAACTTTTCGCGATAACTACGGAAGCCCTGACTCGGACTATACTCTAACACCTTGCGGTCAATATGCCTCAAGGCATCTAATCCTGCTTGCGGTGTAGGCAAATCGGGCTGACCTATGTTTAAATGATACACGTGTACGCCCCTCTCTTTAGCTTGCGTAGCTAAAGGTGCAAGTTTACGAATGGGCGATTCGGGCATTTTTACGGCTCTTTCTGATATTTTAGGCACTTTGATATAGTGTTAAGGATGAGTACTAATGTTGATTAATGTGTTTGTACAAGTTGATGGTTGAACTTGCTAAGAAATTCATGTTGCGATGATTAAATTGCATAAAGCAACTCACAACTTACCTTAAAGTACGTCACATCATTATGTATATAAGCAGAGAAACTATATATATTTTCGTTCAAAGTCGCGTTGATGCATCATGCGACGCCATTCGTTGGCCAAAGCATGTAATGGGCGCATGAGTTCATAAATATAGATGTAGGCACCATACTTACGTTCATCGAGCGTTCGCAAACCTCGACGTATCATAACTATAGGCAACACAAGCATTATGCCCCACAACACCAAGCTCACTACATCAATGGGTAACATCGAAATGGAGTATTGCTCAGCATTCACGTCATTCATCACGCGACAAACAGCGTAAATTATTTGACAGGTGGCAAACACGTAAACCGAAAGCGTAGCTACGATGTCCTGCCATTTGTATTTACGCAAATAATGTTTCAAATGATGATTAATTTCACAAGCTTGCATGCGTTTTACGCGCAACACATCAAGGGTCGGTAAGGTCTCTACTAATCGCGTTGAAGGCGAACAGAGCAAACAAGTACGTTCAGCATCAGCATGCAAGCAAGCCAGCATCTGTTCTTCGCCAAAAGCCATATTCACGCTATCGGCAAAGCCATTTTGCTCAATAAACCATTTTTTGCGTACCGCCCACCCTGATGACGGGCAACCTATAACGTGTCCTTGCTCCCAAGCATAAACTTGCATGGCCAAAGCACACACGCGGTCAAATATAGCACGTCGTGCTACCAATGAGCCATCATCATCATAATTATAATAAGGAATAACCCAATCATAAGCATCGCTCAACGACTGCGACACATGATACAGCCACATATCTGACGAAGGCAAAGTGTCGGGCGAGACCACAATAACCCATTCGCTACGAGCTGCACGAATGCCTAACGTAATGGCCAATTTTCGCAACTCTATATAACGAGATGTATTAGGCACAAAGGTATAACGTAGGTTATGAAAATCGGTTCGTTGTAAGGACTCACATAACGCCTCCACTTCAGGCGAATGACACTCATCCGCTACTATAATTTCATAAGCGTCAGCATATTTTTGCGTAATCAAGCGCTGTAACAAAGGGTTAAGTGGTTCCCGTTCATTTATCACAGGCACCACTATGGTCAGCATCGAAGCCTCTTCGGAACGTCCACTAACCAAAGCTTCGTGCGTAGCTTGTTCTACAGCCTGTGCCTCGAGTTGCCACGAAGCATGTTTGGTGAGCAAACTATAGCGGCGGAGTCGTAACACATACAGTAGCAACAACGCCACACCTGCTACCACACAAAGCAGCAGCAATACATATTCTCCCATCTGTAAGTTGTTATACGACACGTTATTTATTCATTTAATTTAAGTTTTACTTTTATGCGTTTCATAAAACATAGAGCATTAGCTTCTGCGTCTGAACTCGGCACACACCACAGCAGTAGCTATTGCCACATTTAAGCTCTCACTTGTGGCACGCCCTATAGGGAAAGGAGGTATAAACAATCGTTGGTTTACACACGATTCCACTTCTGCCGATATGCCACGTCCTTCATTACCCATTACTATCAAGCCATGGTTTTCAAGCGGTTGCGAATAAAGATCGTTACCATCAAGAAATGTTCCATAGACAGGGACTTGCGCATTCAAGCGTTGCATCACATCTACCAAATTGCAATAATGTACCTTTACACGAGCTATAGCTCCCATGGTAGCTTGTACTACTTTGGGGGCAAACACATCGGCAGTATTCATTGAAGCAAACACATGTTCTATGCCGAACCAGTCAGCCAACCGCACAATTGTTCCTACATTTCCTGGATCTTGCACCTCGTCAAGTGCTAAGCAGAGTGAATGTCGTGGCAAATCAGCCAATTGTTCCATGCACATTTGATGTTGAGGCTGTTCAAAGATAGCTATAACATCGCGAGGCGCACAAAGCAAAGACAAGCGTTCTAATGTTTTCTTATCAATTACTTCAACACATTCAACGTTCTTTATTGATAATGAGTTGATACTATCTAAATAGCTTTGCGTAGCATACATCGTTTTACATCGCATGTGCGGTAGTAAATCGCCCACCACTTTAGGCCCTTCAGCCACAAAGCTATGGGTTGCATCACGATGTTTCTTCATGCCAAGCGCATGCAAATCTTTTATGTTTTGTTTTGTGACCACGCAGTTTTTAGTTTAGTTGTTAGGCAAGGCAAATATACGTAATCATTCTGATATACACCCTATGCTCCTTTAATTTTTACATGGTTATAGCAAAATATTACGCGTTGGCGGAATTAGTCAACAAGTTAATAAGTTGACAACTTAACGGGTTGACAGATAAGTTTGCCAAGTTTTTTTAGTTACATATCACATTGACTTCAATAAGTGCCGTATATCATACTCTACTTGTTAACCCAGCATAATTTGTTAACATTACAATAAAATATATGCTTGCCAAATCAGAAAATAATTTGTAATTTAGCCCAAAATTTGCTCATTTATTTACACTTGTGTTGGTTTAAAAGGCCTTGCTTTGCACCTGCATGGTAGGAAGTATTGGTTCAATAAGCAAGCTATATCACCTTCATTAAAAAGTTTAATGAGTAAATGTTATTACGTTGAAAATGAAAGGATTCATTCTATTATTACATATTCACATGCGCAAGTATGCATCTTTCTGTCGTTCTATGTTTAGACCGACAGCAATTATGTGTACAATCTTGGCTCTTTGCAGTTTATTCAACGCATGTAGTAGTAAAAAGTTCTTGAAAAATGGCGAAAAGACGCTCTCGGATGTAAAGATTTCATGCGACACACGTCACTTTAAAATCAACGACCTACACAACTACATCAAGCAACAGCCCAACGCCAAATGGTTTACTTTATTCAAGGTTCCATTAGGCATTTACTGCTTATCGCGCAAAGACTCAATAAAAGGCAATCGCGGACTATCACGCATATGGCGACGCATAGGTCAAGCCCCCGTCATATATGATGCCTCATTATCCCAATACAGCCGACAGAGCATAGAGCAAGCACTTAATAGCCAAGGTTATTTGCATGCCCGTTGCGACACATTCCTCACCATTAAGGGCCATAAGCTAAAGGTGAATTATCACATAACACCAGGAGCACGCTATTACATACAGCAATTTACGCAACAGTTTGATTCGCCAGCCATACGTCAAGCGGTCATGACCGACTCGGCAGCCACATTCATTCACAAGGGGCAGCCACTCAACCTAAACCAACTATCAGAAGAGCGCAGCCGTATCGTTTCGTCACTACACAACCGCGGCTACTACTACATTAATAAAGACTACGTATCATTTGACATTGACACCCTAATAGGTTCAACAGGAGCCAACGTGACCTTGCACGTTCGCATGCCCGTAGGCGTTGACTCAACGCGTGCTTATCAGCCTCAGCATTACCGACGAGTCAACATTATTATGGGTGATGCTGATGCTGGATGGAACACGCCCGTACGTGACTCTATAAGCTATCGTGGGTTAAACTTTATCTATCACGCACATAACTCTATCAACAAGCGCGTGTTTGCTGCGCACGTGGGCATACGCCCCGACACGCTCTATAGAGAAGATATGCTACAAGCCACCTATAGCAACATCAACTCCCTACCTGCCATCAGCTTTACAACTATGCACGTAGCACCTGCTGCCAATGGTGTTAACGACTCACTCGACTGCGACATACGCCTACAGCCCAACAAGCCCCACACATTAGGACTTGACGTTGAAGGCACTAACACATCGGGCGACTTAGGAGCTGCCGTGGCACTCACCTATAGCAATCGCAACGTGTTTCATGGCTCGGAATTGCTCACACTAAAACTTCGTGGTGCCTACGAGGCCATTACTGGTCTTGAGGGGTATAACAACCAAAACTACATAGAATGGAGTGCCGAAGCCAATCTGCGTTTTCCCACTCTATTATTACCCTTTGTCGACCTCGACGTCAAGCGACGCCTAAAAGCCAACTCCGAGGCTAAAATAATGTACGACACGCAAGATCGACCTGAGTTCCATCGGCGTGTGCTTACAGGAGCTTGGGCTTACACTTGGCGACGCACGACTCACCCCGAATGGCAACATCGGTTTGATGCCCTATCAGTTAACTATGTGTACATGCCCTGGATTTCGGACACATTCCGCCGCGACTATCTCGAAGGCGAAGACCCTCATTACTCGGTGCTACGCTATAGTTATGAGAACCTATTTATTGTAAAAACGGGTTACAGCTTTACTTATAACTCGCTACGTAATGCGCAAAATTCACCCACGGGCATATATCAGACCAACGGATTTCAAATAAAGATGGGAGTGGAATTGGCTGGCAACTTGCTATATGGCCTATCAAAAGCCTTTCATGGACATCGCAACAACGACGGCAGCTATAGCCTTTTCAGCATTGCCTACTCGCAATATGCCAAGTTCGACTTTGATTTTGCCAAGAGTACGGTGCTGAACGATCGCAACTCATTAGCATTTCATGTAGCCTTTGGGCTTGGCATTCCTTATGGCAACTCAACCATTTTGCCTTATGAAAAGCGCTATTTTGCGGGAGGCGCTAATAGTGTGCGCGGTTGGAGTGTACGTGGCTTAGGGCCTGGCTCCTATAAGGGTAAAGATGGTAAGGTGGACTTTGTAAATCAAACAGGAAACATGAAGTTAGACCTTAGCGTTGAATGGCGTACCTACTTGTTTTGGAAGCTCCATGGCGCCTTTTTTATTGACGCGGGCAATGTGTGGAACACACGTGCTTATGCCGACATGGATGGTTCACAATTCCACTTCAACACGTTTTATAAGCAAATAGCCTTGGCCTATGGCCTTGGTCTACGCTTAAACTTCAACTACTTCATTCTACGTTTTGACGGAGGCATGAAAGCCATTGACCCATCGGTTCCATCAGGACGCCTTCACTACCCTATTAGCAAACCCAACTTGTCACGCGACTTCACCTTCCACTTTGCCGTAGGGCTACCCTTTTAAAAAAAATTCTTTTCCGTCAACACATAAAAGGGGGACTTTGCTAAAACCCAAGCATTGCCCTTTTAGGGAACGAGCCAACGCATCCCATTTAAAATCTCATCATGCACATATCTGACACATGTTTAAATTCATATCATTAGGTTCAGGCAGTTGTGGCAACTGCTATTATCTTAATTACGATGGTTATGGTCTGCTTATTGACTTAGGGCTAAGCATTCGCAATTTTAAGAAGCTCTTTTCAGACTATGGACAGGCCATTGCGCAAATCAAGGCTATACTGATAACCCACGACCACACTGACCATGTGAAGGCTGTAGGAGCATTATCGCGCGATTTTCGCATACCCGTTTACACATCGCAGTTGGTACACGACTCCATCATGCACAACCATTTTGTATCAAAAAAGATACCTCTCGACTTACAACATTGCATTAAGCGAGCAGAGCCTTTTGAGTTAGGTCCCTTTACCATCACATCGTTTGGTGTGCCACATGATAGTGCCGACAATAATGGCTACATCATTCGCACCCCCAACAACAAATGTTTTGTGCTGCTTACCGATGTTGGACACTTTACCGATGAAATGCCAGCCATCATTCACCAAGCCACCCACCTGGTTATAGAGTCAAACTATGACGCAGCCATGCTACGAGCTGGACATTACCCCTTACGACTACAAAACCGCATTAGTGGAGGCAATGGCCACATAAGTAATGCCGAGACAGCAACCTTTTTAGCACAACACATTGACCGCGAACGCATAGAGCGCATTTGGCTATGCCACCTAAGTGCTGAAAATAATCGTCCGTCAGTAGCTTACGAAAAATGTGCTGACGTACTCACACAATCGGGCTTTGTGCTGGAGGGCGACAACCGCGACTTTCTATTAGAAGTTTTGCCCCGCCGCACCCCCACGCTTGTTATGGAATTATGAAGTCGTCTAAACTTTTCTGACGAAGATTATATTTAAACTTTTATATCTTCTAAATTCCATCTTTACCTTTCTTTTTGACCGCTTTTTGACATCTCATCGGTCGTGTAGCTCGCTACACTCCCTCTTCAATGCCAAAAATCGCTTCAAAAATAAAGGCAAATCTTGAACTTCATAAAAGTTAAGACGACTTCATAGTTGCCAACCTACTTTAAAGACTAAAGAAGCGAAAGGTTCTCACCTCATAAGCACATACAAACCCCAAGCAAAAACTCATTATGTATCACCTTATTGACACCCTTGTTTGGATGCTTTCTAAAATTCCTATGAAGGGACTTTATTGGCTATCCGATTTACTCTACATATTGGCCTTCCACCTCATAAAATATCGTCGCAAGGTGGTTGAAAGCAACCTGCAGAGCGCATTCCCTGACAAAACGACCGCTGAACTAAAACGAATAGAGCGCGAGTTCTATCATTTCTTTGCCGACTATGTGGTTGAAACCATTAAATTGCGCAGCATGAGCGAAGCAGAAATAAGAAAGCGCATGGAGTTTACAGGAGTTGAGGACATGATGAACAAAGTTAGCCAACAAAACAAAAAGTTCGCATTCATCTATTTAGCTCACTATGGCAACTGGGAATGGGTAGCTTCACTTGCACTCCACATTCATGACTTCAATCCACTTGCCACAGCAGCACAAATTTACCACCCTCTACGCAGCAAAGCATTCGACCGCTTGTTCTTGAATATGCGGAGTCAGTTTGGCGGAGTCAACATTGCCATGAAGGAAACCTTGCGCTATGTCATTCATGCACGTCATAAAGAGCATCCCACCATCATCGGTTTTATAGCCGACCAAGGGCCTAAATGGAACAGCATTCATCATTGGACAGACTTTTTGCATCACAACACGCCCGTATTTATAGGCACAGAGCAATTAGGCAAACGCGTTGACGCACTCATTTATTATGGACACATGGAACGTATTAGCCGTGGCCACTATTGCTGCCATATCAGTTTGCTTACCGATAATATCAAAAATTATCCTGACTATGAAGTAACCGATCAGTACTTTGCCTTGCTCGAAAAAAGCATACAAGCGCATCCCGCTATATGGCTTTGGACACACAAACGCTGGAAACGTACCTACGAGGAATACTTGAAGCGAAAAAGCCTAAACACAAAAAGTTAACAACAAAAACATAGCACAACCTTGCACAAGTAAAACAAACATAGTATTTTTGTAAAAATGGAAAGTGCTTATCCACACTTCAACACATACAAATGTGCAAGCTAAGAGCTAACATTCACCCCCAGCAATATGAACGTATGCATCATAGGAGCAGGCAACGTTGCCACCCACATGGCTAAGGCATTAAGTGGTACAGCTTACAACATAATAGCCATATACAGCCGCACGCTATCACACGCACAAGCCTTAGCACAAGCCACACATGTAACCTTGGCTACAAACGACCTTATGCAACTGCCCGTTGCCGATGTCTACTTGTTTGCATTAAAAGACGATGTGTTGCACCATGTAGCTCAAATGCTCACCCACAACCCTCAAGCCACACAAGGCCTATGGGTACACACGGCTGGAACACTGCCACTTGATGTATTGCCACACAATCGGCTTACAGCTGTGCTCTATCCGCTCATGACCTTTAGCAAAGAGGCAAACATTCACTTTCATTCGCTACCCCTTTTTATTGAAGGGTGCAACAATGAGGCATATAGGCAAACAGAGCTATTAGCACGAGCCTTATCAACTCACGTAACGCGCATGACGTCAGCCCAACGCAAGCATTTGCATTTGGCAGCCGTGTTTGCCAACAACTTTACCAACCATTGCTGCACCTTGGCATACCACCTATTGAGCCAGCAAGGCATCGACCCACAATGCTTGCAGCCCATTATTGATGAAACCGCGCACAAATTGCGCCACATGCAGCCACAACAGGCACAAACAGGGCCAGCTCGACGTTGGGACGTGAAGGTCATGAACGAGCAACTACAATCACTTAAGATCGGAAGAGCGTCGTG
>ERZ506970.10-NODE-10-length-63593-cov-11.003_pt1 | contig 63593 bp, 54 predicted proteins | sample MGYA00512890_ERZ506970 | MGnify/ENA metagenome assembly ERZ506970 | reverse complement strand
TTCAGTCATTTCGCTTATGGCATATCAAGGCGTTTCAGAGAGTTGCAACGTGTTACATTCCTCCATCACCTTGCCCACGCTCAGAGTCACACAATTCTCTCGTGGTACGAGAGCGGTACGAAAATAGACGCAAAAACGGTCACAATCGATTTTTATTGAGAGTGACCGCAAAAAGGAAAAGCGCTCAGTGGGAGCGCTTTAATTATAGAATGTGAAAATTGTTGAGTGTTCGTAATAGGCAATCACTTTCCCACGCAGCATATTTACATCACTGATTATTAGCAACAATTCATTTTAATCGGAACAACCTCTGTTTTGACAAATACACAGAATGTGGAGACAAATGCTAATCGTTGTATTTCATAGCTTTGCATATACGTGTTGTACCGCTTCTTTTCAACTATTTTGTGGAATGTCCGCTATCAGATACAATGTATTGAGTGATAGGGTATTTCCGCAGGTATGTTACAGAACGCTTGTTGAATACAAAGGTAGTGAAAGGCGAATACAGAGCCAAATTTATTTGAACTTTGTTGAGCCGCATCCTGTCTTCGACGAAGTCAAAGGTAGTGATTTTCTTGGGATTTCTGTGATGATTTGATTGTGAAAATGTATTTCTCATCCTAATATTGGGTCAGTTGAAAGATATAGTGTATGTTCGTAGAACAAAAATGCGTAAATACGCAATTATGATGCGGTAAAAAACAATGTTCGATGGAGATAAAGCGTTATATTCGTTGGAAAAAGTGTAGCGAGTCAGATTTATTCGTTTGAAAAAGTGTAAAACAATATGCGTTGTACTTGTTTTTAGCCTTAATATTAACGCCTTAATCCTCCTTGTATTATACCCATACTGATATAATTTCAGTGGTGAAACAATAAATTATACCCATACTGATATAATATCGAATGTTTGTGCTAACTTTGTACCCGAAAAGGTATAAAGTATGATGCTATGAATAATCTTTCTACTACTGTCAAAATGTTGCGAAAGCAATATAATCTGACGCAAGAAGAACTCTCGTTAAAGTCAGGTTTGGGCTTGCGCTTTGTGCGAGACCTTGAACAAGGCAAAGAAACGTTGCGCCTCGATAAAGTGAATCAGCTTCTTGACTTCTTCAATTATGAAATGGTTGCAACTTCTAAAACTGATAATCAATGAGGCAAGCTCATATATTTTACAAAGACCAATTGGCAGGTATCCTGACAGAAAACGATGCAGGATATGAGTTCTGCTATTTGCCGGAATATCTTTCTCTTGAAAAGGCAAAGGCGGTTAGCATGACATTGCCCTTACAAGCAGATGCATATACAAGTGCAATTTGTTGAAGGAGCGGCTTGCGAGGATTTCCACAAAAACTGCAAAACGGTAATATACACAATACTATGGATATATTAAGTCTCACCCAAATAACATCATTGTTCATCCTAACTTTAATAGAAAGAGACGATGGACAAAAGAAACAAATTGTGGAGACGCCAACAAATGGCTCGTGTGTTTAAGGCTCGTATGATTCTGTATGCCGCTTATGGTCATTGCATCATTCGTGAGGATGGAAGCTATTATGAACATCCTCATTGGTTTGAGTTGGCAAAAGACAAATGGGCGCAAGTCTACAAAACAACAGGAACTCCGTGTAGCTGTTGGATGTGTAGAGGATTTGAATATGACCGCAAGGAGTATAAGAAAGAAACTTTGCGTATTATTCGGGAATCTAAGGAGTAATTTAAAGGGATAGGAACTAAATCTGTGCATTATGCGCACAGGTTCAGTTCCTTACTTTTTGTGTAGAACATGACTTTATCTCCCCTTAAAAACCGCTACCGATATTCAGAATAAATATCTTGTAATGTGTCATAAAATCCCCAGCCACAATCCGATACGCTATCAATAAGCTTTTCAATTCGTTCGTAATAACAAACTAACAATCCGTTGAGAAAGATAAAGCGCATAGCCTTGTTGAAATTTCCCTCCAGTGTTGTATAGAACTGTTCCCACATATCGCCAAATTCAAGTGTGTATTCGCATCCTTGTTCGATATAGAACAACATTAAATCGGCAACAGTGGTCGGTTCCGGTTTTAGCTTTTGAAAATCGGAAATGACTTTTCGACATTTGGCAAATGACGGATTTTCGGAAAATCCACGAGTTGGGAAGAACTCATTTCGGATAGCTTTCTTGCACTTTTCCAATTCAGCATTGCAATCTGGGACAAGATAAAACTCCAGATAATCTTTGGCCTCTTTACGTGCATCGTATAGTTCTAGAACAATGTCGGTTATCTGTTCTTTTGTAAGTGACAACAAGTGTCTTTTTAGTTTTGCTTTCGACATAAATTGATTTTCAGTTGATTGTGTATTTACATTTCTTCTAATTACCAAACAATCCTTTCTCTTTCCATCTCTTGATTTCTTTATCAAAATCAGACAGATATTCTTTGTCTTGAATCGAGCGGAATTTATCATATTCGGCGTATGCCTTTCCTTTCGCTTGCTCGGCGGAAATGGCGCTTGTATCATTGTATTTGTCATACTCATATAGAGTCAGGAAATCATCCAATTGCTTTTTCCAATCTGCCATTGTGGAGATGGTTTGCCGTTCGGCACGAAGTTCGGCCAAAGATTATCGTCTATTGCAGCAAAGTCTTTTATATTCCACTCTACGCGTTTCATCTTGTTAGGATCTTCCTCGTCACGTATATAAGTAATCTCATAGAATTTTGCAATGGATGGATACTTCTGCAAAGCTCGTCCTGTGCGTTCTATGACTTTCTAAAGGTGTATATACTGTACGTACAATTAGATGTGAAAGAGCCGTGTTTATACTATTTTCAGTCCATCCTTCTGTACGTAGAAAATCTTCCAAACTTAGTTCATCCATGGCTTGTTTGCAGAGCCATTCTGCCCCTACATTACGTGTATCTGTATGTTCTACACTATCAATATCAACGTAATGTGAAGCTTCACTTCTTGCTTTAGCTTCTTTGTTATCGAATCGATCGATACCCCCCTCGTCCCGCATTCGTTTCCAATATTCATCAGCCTTAGCGAGTTCAAGTTTGTTTAGGTTCCCATAATTCTCAGTGAACAAATTTTCATCGTTTCTTTTTTTGAAACGTTCTGTCAAGGCTTGCGCAATACGCTGCACATTCTTGACAGTCAAATTGGGTTCAAATCCAATATTTAAAACGATGAGTGAATGTACATGTCCATGTACGTCACGATAAGACTCCTTTAATCTGTAGTAGGGAGCCTTTTCGTCGGTTTGGGCATTATGTCGAATTTGTACATTCACGTGCATGGTGCAAAATTACACCTAATTTTCAAAACGAATGTGTCCTACATTTTGAGCAAGTACGTTTATTGTTCTATTTTTGCCCAATTTTCGATGTTAAAGGCTAATTCTGATATGTATAGTATAGCATTTTTGATAGAAAAAAATTAGAAAGTTTTTTAGGGGTGTGAAATTAAAATGAGTATTCCCAACTACATGCCCGCGAGATAAGGAAACGACTTTCTTTAGAGAAAACTTGGGCTAAATCCGAAACATGAGAGCATTATTCTTATGATTCTATTCTCCTTCCAGTGGAATAATATTTATCTTTGCAACTCTATTAAAATATGTTCAAGAAATAAACGGACTTTTATTATGGCAAATAGCAACAAAGATAATTATACAGATATTCCTAAGAATTATCAGAAATTTGTATTGGTTCAATCCCCTCATGCAATTTCAAAAGATTATGGTTATGAAGAAGAAGATGTCATATACCTATTGAATCTTATAAAGTATGAACCAAACAATGAAAAATTGGAAGACGATGACATTCAAAATGATTTAGGATGTTTCTTCAATGATGGTGTGTGTGTTGAAAGAAACATTGAACTTGCCAAATATTGGTTTGCTAAGTCTGCCGACCAGGGCAATGACTTAGCTCGCAGCAATCTGGCAGACATCTATCGTAAAGGTACAGATGGATCTGAGGTAAACTTGAAGAAATCATTAGATTTGTATAAGGCTTGTGGCTTGCCATATGCTCACTATCGTTGCGGAGAGTTTTATGAGAAAGGTTGGGGTGTCGATAAAAATATAGAAGAAGCTAAACGCTACTATTCATTGGCTTACTTAGAAGGTCATCCTTTGGCTAAAAAGAAACTAAAAGAATGGAACTTCTTGGAGGATTAAACGAAAAGTAAAAACTAAGTAGGTGTTTAGATTTAGCTTATAATTAATATAGAAGTCTTGGATTTAGGAATCTCTATCACAAATTTTGCACGGATCAGGATGAATTGTCGGCTGCACCTCAGCAATTCAAGCAAGCTTGATTGCATTCGGTTTGTACGATAATTCAGCCTGATCCGTGCAAAGCCTAAGATGCGAAAACTAAATTCTAAACTTGAGTTAATATCTTCTGACAATTCAAGGTGTGGCAGTGTATGATGAATGTAAAAAACAATTGTAATCTCAGTGAATAGATAATATTTTAATTAGTATGGATTTATCACGTCATTTCATATTGCTCAACGGAGAGCCTAAGACTTTGCAAATCGACTCAATCATAAGGAATGGGGCGAGTGGCTATCGTGTGCGGTTTAAGAACAATGGGAAGAGCTATAACTATGGAAAGGACAAAGTTGTATGGCTCAGCAATCCAGAGTGGCTTGACCCTACAAATAGCCATGTATTTATCGGAGGCTCAAAACAAAACGATATCAAGGAGATATGGAAGTTCAGTTGTGGCACGAATTGCTATTGGCGAATAACACACCTCAATGGCTATGTGCAAGAAGGTGATGAAAGTAAAATTGTCGCCGTGACATCTTGCCTGGCAGAAGAGACAAGTAGAGATACTCTTGCCTACTTGAAGAATGTGGCCATCATCAATCCTCTTGGCAAGGATAGAGACCATGAGGGCATCTTGGCTGACATATACGCTCAAGTGGAATTCGTTGACACGAAATCTGCAGCAGCTTGCTACCTTAACCCCAAAGCGCACAAGTCAAAATGTTTGACACATGGCGACTTGATCTATCCTTTTGGATGCAATGCAAGTCAAAAGAAAGCTGTTGCCGCAGCTTTTGAACATCAGATGAGTGTGATACAAGGCCCTCCTGGAACAGGCAAAACACAGACTATATTGAACATCATTGCCAACATTGTATGTCAGGGGAAGACCGTACTGGTGGTGTCAAACAACAACTCGGCAACAACCAATGTAATGGAGAAGTTGGAAAAGTATGGCACTTCATTTATTGTCGCTCCTCTTGGAAGCAAAGAAAACAAAGAGGCGTTTATTGCACATCAACCATCTGTCCCTACAGAATGTGGCATATGGGGAATGCCAATGTCAGATTCTATAAATAACAGACGAAGGCTGCACGCAACTTCGCAACAGCTTGACAAAGTATATGACTTGCAGAATGAGCGTGCTGTATTGTTGCAGGAACAACAGGCTGTTGAACTGGAGTGGAAACACTTCTGCATGGACAACCGCTTGGATAATAATGCGATGGGGCGAAATCATATAAGTTCCAAGCGCATAATATCGCTATGGCTGGAATTTCAAGCCTATACAAATGGGGAAAAGCCAGAACCAACTAATTGGTTCTCAAAATGGAAGGAAAAGATAAAGTGGTGGTGGATGAAATGGATTTGCAGGCATAGGCTGCATATCGTGAGTTTGTTTGATAAGAATGACCTCACACCACTTATCAAGGAATTGCAAACTCTTTACTATCAAAATCGGCTTGAAGAAATAAAGCATAGGATAGCTTTAATAGAAAACAGGCTGGCTTTGTATGACTCAAAAGAGTTGACAGAAACGTTGACGGGCATATCTATGTCGCTGTTCAAATCCACTTTGTGTACCTACTATGCGAAGCATGAACGCATGACTTTTGCCGACACCAAAGACATGAGAAGGTATGGGAAGAATTTTATGCAGCAATATCCGGTTGTTCTGAGTACAACATTTTCTGCCCGGTCGTGTATGTTTACAGACAAGCCTTACGATTATATCATTATGGACGAGGCTTCACAAGTGTCAATAGATACAGGTGCTTTGGCTCTGACTTGTGCAACTAATGCTGTTATTGTTGGGGATGTGTTACAACTCCCAAATGTTGTGACAGATGAAGACAGACAGAAACTCGATGCCGTTATGAAGCAATATCATATTGCTGAAGGTTATGATTGTGCCAAAAACAGTTTTTTACAGTCTGTATTGGATGTGACAAAGGATGTTCCTGAGACTTTGCTGAGAGAGCATTACCGTTGTCATCCTCGCATCATCAATTTCTGTAACCAGAAGTTTTATGGCGGCAACCTGCTCATCATGACAGAGGACAAAGGTGAAGAAAATGTCCTTACTGCCATAAGGACAGTCAAAGGCAATCATGCCGTCAATCACTATAATCAGCGGGAGATTGATGTAGTTAAGGAAGAAGTTATGCCAGCTCTGAAAGATTATGACAGTATTGGCATTATTTCTCCATACAATAATCAGGTGGATGCATTTAACAGACAGATGGTTGGAACTAAGGCTGGTACCATTCATAAATATCAAGGCCGCGAGAATGATGCTATCATCATGAGTGTGGTGGACAATCAGATTACTGACTTTGCTGATGATGCCAACATGCTAAACGTGGCTGTGTCAAGAGCCAAGAAGAAATTTTGCCTTGTGATGACAGGCAATGAGCAGGAAAAACACGGCAACATTATGGATTTGCTTGATTATATAGCTTACAACAACTGTGCGATAACAGAAAGTAAGTTGGCTTCCATTTTTGACTGTCTGTATGAGCAATACACAATGCAGCGTATGTCATTCATCGAAAATCATCCACAAGTATCTGAATATGTTTCAGAGAATTTGACTTACACTATGCTCAATGAAATTATTTCATCAGACAGTAGGTTCATTGTCCTTAAAGTATTGTGCCATGTTCCACTTCGGCAGGTAGTGAAAGACACTTCGTTTATGAGCGAAGAAGAACTGAGATATGCTGCAAACTATAGCACTCATCTGGACTTTTTGATAATCAATAGAGTCACTAAGCTGCCTGTTCTTGCTATAGAAACTGATGGATATTCATATCATAACGACCAAACCAAGCAACATCAACGTGATTTGATGAAAGATCATATACTTTCATGTTATGGTCTTCCTTTGTTAAGACTTTCAACCAAAGGGAGTGGTGAAAAAGAAAAAGTGTTTTCAATGTTACAACAATTGACATAAAACACCCCTATTCTGCCTGAGCTTGCTCCCCGAAAAACTCCTTTTGTAGTAGTATAATAGGGTATTCAAAAACTGGTAATTAGGCTTACCGATTTTCAAAATCGTTGTTTTAGTGACATCGAGCAAACTCGTTGAAAGAGTAAAATCCAATGTCCTTTGTGCATCCTATGTGAGAAGCATATTGAGCATTGGCTTTCCATTTCACTAAAATTTCAGTCATTTCGCTTATGGCATATCAAGGCGTTTCAGAGAGTTGCAACGTGTTACATTCCTCCATCACCTTGCCCACGCTCAGAGCCACACTTTTTCTCGTGGTACAAGAGCGGTACGAAAATAGATGCAAAAACGGTCACCATCGATAGGTGTCGAGAGTGACCGCAAAAAAGAAAAGCGCTCAGTGGGAGCGCTTTAACTATAGAATGTGAAAATTGTTGAGTGTTCGTAATAGGCAATCACTTGCCCACGCAAAAATGTTTAAAGATATTGCCTAAAACCTCGTCGGTGGTCACTTCGCCTGCGATGTCGTTGAGGTGGTAAATGCACTCGCGGAGGTCTTGGCTAATAAAATCGCCCGAAAGACCTTGGGCAAGACCTTCGCTTACGCGGTCAATTGCCACGAGAGCCGCACTTAGAGCCTCATAATGACGCAGATTGCTCACAATGGTGCCATTAGGAGCTGTGGTTGTTTTGAGCTTTGAGAGCGTGCAAACAAGAATTTGATGCAGTTGTTCTAAACCTTCAGCAGATTGGGCACTCATGGAAAGAAGGGTAGGGGATGGGGTGGAAATTTTCTGGTTGAGATAATGAGTGGCTTGCGATAGTGTGGTGCTATCCACTAAATCTTGCTTGTTGAGTAGTATGACCAATTGCTTGCCAACTGCTGCAGGAAGGATGCATTGGGCAAGTGTTTCAAATTGTTCTTTGTAGGCCGTAAGGTCAATGAGCCATAGCACTATGTCGGCTTCGTTAATTTTAGCATAAGTGCGGTCAATGCCCATGCGCTCAATGGTGTCGGTGGTTTGTCGTATGCCTGCTGTGTCAATAAAGCGTACAAGGGTACCCGCTATGTTAACTGTTTCTTCAATGGTGTCGCGCGTAGTGCCGTGAATGTTGCTTACTAAGGCACGTTCTTCACCTACCAATGCGTTTAGCAAGGTTGATTTGCCAGCATTGGTTTCGCCTACGATGGCCACAGGTATGCCGCGCTTAAGGGCATTGCCTAACTTGAAAGATTGACAGAGGGTTGAAATGTGCTGATGAATTTTATGAGCCAAGTCAAGTAATTCGGTACGTGAGGCAAACTCTAACTCTTCGTGATCAGAAAAGTCAAGTTCAAGTTCAAGTAGCGAAGTGATGTGTAGTAGCTGATCGCGTAGTTGAGCTAACTCTTTGCTAAATCCGCCCCGCATTTGCTGCATAGCCATGCGGTGGTTGGCTTCAGTGGTTGAGGCTATGAGGTCGGCCACGGCTTCAGCTTGACTAAGGTCCATTTTACCATTTAAGAATGCACGTTCGGTGTATTCGCCCGCACGTGCCATACGACAACCTGCTTGTAATAGAAGTTGGACTACGCGATTAAGTATGTAGTCAGAACCATGACATGAAATTTCGGTGCTATTTTCGCCTGTATAAGAGTGGGGGGCACGGAATAGACTGACGAGTACCTCATCAATAATGTCGTTCGTAGTGGGGTCGATGATGTTGCCAAAGGTGAGTGTGCCACTTTTTTTGTCAGTAAGTGGGGTATTGCCTTTGGGGGTAAAAATGCTAGCAGTTATGTTAATTGCTTCGGGGCCAGACACTCGAATAATTCCGAGCGCTCCACCTGAAGGAGTAGCAATGGCACAAATAGTTTCCATATATTGGTGTGGGAGGTATGCTAATTAGTTTGATGTGATTTTTATGCGTTTTTTTTTAGTCACCGCCTATTTAATGCAAAGATAGTGCAAGGTGAGTGCAATACAAAACAAAAGTCCGAAGACTTTTGGTTTTATTGCCGAGCCGCAGCCTATTTTATCTAAAGATAGTGCAAGGTGAGTGCAATACAAAACAAAAGTCCGAAGACTTTTGATTTTATTGCCGAGCCGCAGCCTATTTTATCTAAAGATAGTGCAAGGTGAGTGCAATACAAACCAAAAGTCCGAAGACTTTTGGTTTTATTGCCGAGCCGCATAAAGATAGTGCTTTTTTTACTATTTTTGTAGTGAATGTTATTATAATGCGTCCAATGGTAAAATTTAAAACAAAAACATATTACACAATGAAATCAAAGCATTTAATTATATGGCTTATGTTAGCTGTTGTAACCCCTATGTTTTCGCAACATGCAAGAGCGCAAAAGTATGAAGTGAGTGGCACAGTTTGCGATTCGCTTACACATGAAGGGGAATCATTCGCAACCATTCGCATAACAACAAATGATAAGGTTGTAAAAGTGGGAACAGCACAAGCTAATGGCTCCTTTAAACTAATATTACCCAAAGCTGGTACCTATAAAATGGAGTGTGTGTCAATGGGAAAGGCTCCCTTACGACGTGAAGTGAAGTTGGACGCAGAATACACAAAATGCCACTTTGATACCTTATATATAAAGGACTATGATGCAACCCTGGGCACAGCTACAGTAACGGCACAACGCCCATTGGTAAAGGCTGAATTGGATAAAATGACTTATAGTATGACCGATGACCCTGATGCGCAAACAAGTTCCTTGCTTGAAATGCTGCGTAAAGTGCCTATGGTGACTGTTGATGGTGAAGACAATATTAAGGTGAACGGCAATAGCAGCTTTAAGGTTTATGTTAATGGTAAGCCCAACACCATGATGAGTGCTAACCCCTCAATGATATTCAAGGCTTATCCAGCCTCGGCAATACAAAAGATCGAGGTAATAACTAATCCTGGTGCAAAGTATGATGCTGAAGGAGTGGCGGGTGTGCTGAATATCATTACCACCCAAAAGAGTAGTACGTCGGGCTATACACTCAATGTAAACGCTAATGGTAGTAACCGAGGTGGCATGGGGTCGCTCTTTGCTATGGCACAATTGGGTAAGTTTATGTTTTCGGCCAATTATGGCACAGGTTACAACAAACAAGGTCACAGCAAGACGTATAGTGAACGAGAGGTTTTTGCCGATGATGTGAATCACCTTTTTACCAACAACATGAACTTAACGGGGCATGGGGTGTTTCAGTATGGTTCATTAGATGCCAGCTATGAGTTTAGTGAAAAGGATTTGCTGAGTTTATCGGCTGGCATACATGGTTGGAATGGGCGCAACACGAGCCTTGGAACATCGTGCATGACCGATGTGAATGGACGTGAGGTGTATCATTATGCCACACAATCGCGCTACAAAACGCTTTATCAAGGTATAAATGCTTCAACTGACTTTCAGCACACCTTTGCTGAAAACCAACGACTCACGTTGTCATATCGCTATGATTATAGTCCGCAGAATACAAATGCAACAACTGTAAATAGTGATTTTAGCACGTTGCCAGATGGATTAAATTTGCGTGATTTGAGAACAGACCCCGATAACTTGAGTTATGAACACACGGCCCAAATAGACTTTACCACACCGCTTGATAAAAAACAGAAGCACACGTTGTCAGTAGGTGCTAAATACATTAACCGCATTAACCGTAGCAATAGCCGTGAGTATGCACGTGAAGCAGGGGTAACAGAGGCTGATTATGTGCTTGATGCTGAGAATTCATTGCGCTATCGTAACAAGGGCGACATAGCAGCAGTTTATGCTGAGTATAACTTAAAGGTGAACAAATGGGCTGCTATGGTGGGGCAACGTTATGAGTATTATCATGTGCGTGCCACTTATCCTGATGGCAAGCGCGATGCTTTTAGCACTCACTTGAATGATTGGGTGCCGTCAGTAAGTGTGGGGTATAACTTGAAGCCTACTATGCTATTAAAGGCAGGTTACAATTTGCGCATCGGACGTCCTGACATTAGTTATTTATCGCCTTATCGCGTTAGTTATAATCCTGAGGCTGTAAGCTATGGTAACCCTAACTTAACCAGTGAACGTAGCCATAATTTCGACATCACGTATAGTACGTTTGGGCCTAAACTAACAGTTAACTTAACTTTGAATTATGCATTTTCAAACAATGGCATGGCACAATATAGTTATGTCGAAAATGGTATTACAAACACCACGTATGGTAATTTTCAACATTCAAAGGTAACAACGCTTACCGCTTTTGTAAACTGGACAATTGGTAAAACAACGAATCTTAATGTAAACACTTCATCCTCGTATGCTGATTATAAAGCGCATGCTGCTGTTTTGGCGCATAACTATGGCTTTGCGGGCGACTTGTGGGGTGGTGTGAACCAAACCTTACCTGCTAAGCTAAAGTTAGGATTATGGATAGGTTATAATTCACAATCAGTTAATTTGCAAGGTAAGAATCCTGGATTCTTTTTCTATAATTTAAGTCTAAATCGTTCGTTCTTGGCTGAAGATCGTTTGTCATTTACTTTGTCGGCAGGTAATTTTATAGGTCGTTATCGTCACTTCCGCAGTAATGTCGTAACCGATTATTTTCGCAGTTTGAGCGATGGCCGTCATGATTTGCTACGCTTGAGTATTGGTGTAAGTTACCGCTTGGGCTCGCTTAAATCATCGGTAAAAAAAGCGGCACGTAGCATTGAAAATAATGATGTTGTGAAAGGAAACAATGCTAACAATGGTGGTACATCATCACAATCGGGGCAGATGTAGAAAAGATTTAGTAATGGAAAAAAACAACTTTATCAAGTTCTTGAAGATGTAAGTTTGTTTGCAATCTTTGCCGAAGTGCAGCCTATTTAATAATAAAGGCTACCCCTGATTCACATAAAAGTTTAGATAATGTCATAAAGTTCAAGAAAATTTTAACCATGGATATTAAGGGTCATATATCATTTCAAGTAATTGAACATCTCACTCCGAAAGAAAAGACTCGGCGCAAACGTGCAGCAAAAGCAAAGTGCATTTTAGGCTATTTAGCTGCATTCTTTTTAATTTTTGCAATAGTGCTTTCCTATTATGCTTTTCAAAGATTAAATGCCCTTGTCGGTGTTGTGTCAGGTGGAGTAATGTTCCTTAGCATTCTACTTTACATTGCAAGATGCATAGCCCATTCTATTTACGAACATCCCAATTTAAAAGACGATGGCATAGAATAGTGTGATGACCCATATAACAATATTGGATGGTAGTCTTCATTTTTACTAACTTCTTGGGCGCAGATGTTTCCTTCATTCTCAATCACATAGTCCGCTATCCCGCTCGGTACCCCTCCGTTATCGGGGGGCAGGAACATTCAAATGAAGAAAACATCTGCATCCCGATAATGCACTTTTAATGTAAAAAATTTTTTGAACACCTACTTAAAATCATGCGTCCCTACATTGACATTGCAGATGTTGCAAAGAAAAAAGCCATGTCATTGTTTGATAAACAATAACATGGCAAAATCAAAAAGTGTCGCTACTTATGTGTAAAGTATTGATAATCAGTACACTTAGTAGTGGACCAGGAGGGGCTCGAACCCTCGTCCAAACAAGGGAGCAATACGCTTTCTACATGCTTATCGTAGACTTGATTTTCGAGTGTTGGCAAGACCTACGCCACCAACCAACACCTTATCCTTTAAAAAGTTCGCTCGTGTTGCAAGGCCAACACAAACTAGCACCGATTTATCTGCACCACCATGTCAAGTTGCTTCGGCGCAAGAGCGCTTGGGTGATGTCTCGTTCCAACACCTTGTGTCGGAATTAAGCCTGGTCTACTATACTTCGATTAGGCAGCGAGAGCAAAGTTGTTTTCGCCAGTTAAATTGTTGAAGGCCGTGATTTAAGTGACCACCTCCAGGCTCACTGCATGCTTACGCACCGATCCGTCTCGCTGTCAAATCCAATCTGGCCCTTGATAGCTAACTTTGTGTATCATTGCGTTATGGAAATGCAAATGTAGTACTTTTGCTTGGTATGGGCAAGTTTATGCACGAATTTTTATTTTTTCTTATTGTAAAAGCAACAATGTTAGACTTTTGTACTTTTGCTAAAGATGGCAATACCTATAATAGTAAGCAACCCATTGAGCACTAATAGTTCATAGCCAAAAGTATAGCCCCACCACAAAGGGGCAAAGTGGTCGAGTAAGCCACACACGAGTGGTGATAACAAGCACACATAGGGGGATATGCGGTCGTTGATAGAGCGATGTGTGAATAATCCATAAGCATAGAGTCCTAATAAAGGGCCATAGGTGTAAGAGGCCATAACATAAATTGAATTAAGTACATTGCCATTGCCTATGATTCGAAATAGCACAATGCATAGCACAAAGGAAACTGCAACACACAAGTGTACACACCTACGTTTATGGAGAGACTGTTTCTGTTTCTCAGACAACTCGTTCATGCCTAAAAGGTCAATGCATATGGTGGTAGTAAGAGCAGTCATGGCAGAGTCGGCACTTGAAAATGCTGCTGCTACAATACCAATGGTAAAGGGCACTATAATCCAATGGCCTAAGGTGCCCGAACTTACTAACCAAGGTAATAATTGGTCGCTCACTGTTGGTGGTGTGAGTTGCTGTTGCGCACAAAGGGTATAAAGCAAAATGCCAAGTGCCAAAAACAAAGCGTTGACGGGCAAAAAAGCCAGTCCGTAGCAACACATATCCTTTTGTGCTTCACGCAAGGTGCGGCATGTTAGGTTCTTTTGCATCATGTCTTGATCAAGTCCGGTCATGACAATAACAATAAAGGTTCCACTGATAAATTGTCGCCAAAATGCTTGAGGGCTATGTACATCCCATTCCCACACACGACACATGGGGCTATGGGTGATAGTATGCATCATTTGCGAAAAGTTAAGTTGCATTTTGTTGGCAGCTATGGCCATAAAGCCCACGGCTGCTAATAACAAACAAACTGTTTGCAAGGCATCAGTACGCACGATAGTTTGTATGCCGCTGCGGTGCGTATAGAGCCACATGAGCAGAAGCATGATAATGGTTGTGATGGTGAATGGAAACCAACCATCACCCCATAATGGCGTTACAATGAATTGTGTGAGAACTACGCATACTAAGTAGAGTCGAGCTGCAGCCCCCGTAAGTTTGCTAAGCACAAAGAACCATGCACCAATGTGATGTGTGCGGGGACCAAAGCGAGTGCTGAGATAAGCATAGATGCTGGTGAGCCTTAGTTTGTAATAAACGGGCAATAGCACAAAGGCCACTATAATGTAACCCACTATGAAGCCCATGCACATTTGTAGGTAAGTCATGCCCGTTGAGGCAGCCCAACCTGGTACTGAGATGAAGGTCACACCTGAAATGCTGGCTCCTATCATGCCAAAGGCTACCATCCACCAAGGTGATTGTCTTCCTGCGCGAAAAAAAGCGTTATTACCTTTGGCTCCATGTTGGCTGGTGTGGTGTGAAAGTAGAAGTAGTATAAAAAAATAGCCCACCAATGTGGCGAGCATAAAGAGTGAAGTTGTCATGATGTGTGTGTGGCTGGTGCTAAGTAGGTATTCAAAATTAGTTGATATGCTTTGGTGCATGTTTGTTCCACATGTTTAGGTTGCATTGCTCACGTAAACCGCTACGCTCGTTTTTTCATATCAAGCTTATGAAACAAGCATGCACCAAGGCATATCGACTAATTCTGAACACGATTATATAAACTAATTTTGAATACCTACTTATGGATTTGGACTGCAACAAAAATGATAGTTGCAATAACCCCCAAAATGATAGAAATGATAGTCCACTTTTTGGCTTCATTTGCACAACGACATGCCTCATCGTAGTTACCATTACAGTATAAATTGTTTACTCGTGCAGCCTTTATAATGGCTACGATGCCAGTGGGTGTGCAACAAAATATGGTACAAAGTATGGCTGCAGCCAAGTGATTTTTGGGAATGGGTTGTTGTGTCATGTACTATGAGTGGTATAAGGTTAGAATGTTGTGCTATTTACAATAGCGGTTAATCCACCAAGTGAGAGAAGTAGTAGAAAGTAAAGAATAGAACCAACGATGGATGCGATGAGTCCGTATATTGACCATCTTTTTGCTTTTTGAGATGCTTCAATGGCTCCAGCTATGTTGCCCATGACGTAGCGGTCAGATACCTTGCTGGCGTAAACAATGGCAACAATGCCTGTAGGTATGCAGCAAAATATGGTGCTGAGAATGGCCCAAACTAAATTGCTATTAGGACAGGGTGGTGTGTTGCGCTGTTGCTGCTGAGTAGTATTATTATCATAGTGCGCAGACTGTTCACTATTAGTTTGATAAGATGAAGAATTATAAGTGGCGTCGTTGTGCGAGGGTGGCGGTGTAGCATTGTTGTATTTTGTAGTTATAAAATCTCGAAGTTCGTCAATGCTGCCAGCACGTTGCCACTCAGCCATGCCTGTACACCACACCATGGTGTTAGCATTGATGCCATACATTGAAAACTGCATGGGACTTACAGGTCCCTTTTGCTGGTTGTTATTGTCAAGGTAAAAGTAGTTGTTCATAATTATATAGAGATGTTAAGTATGCAAATATAGCATAAATGAACCATTGAACCAAGACATGAGTAGCAAAAAATGAATATTCCCGTTTTCGTTGAAAGTAATGTTTTCACTTTCATCGAAAACGGGAGCATTCTGTTTATTAGTGAAGTAGTTGCTTATGCTTGCACGTAATTCATTACATCATCGGGGGTGAGGTGCATAACAAATGTGTGGTGCTTGGCAATTTCAGCCTCAACAAAGTTAGCGTAAACACGTACGCTCTTGCCAAATAATTCAGCATTTTCATTGGCATTGTGCAGCAACAAGTGGAGCATAATGATGTCGCCAGCCATTTCAACCAAGTGACGAGCACAGAGGTCGTGGAAAGCAGCATCACCAGCTTCCTTAACGTGAGCAACAGCCTCTTCAAATTTATCAGCCATAGCTTTAGCACGTGCTTGTATGGGTTTTAGCTCGTCATTAACTTGAGCTGTCTCAAAGTCGCGCATTTGCGACAGGTAAGAACCATTAGTTACATAGCGGATAGCAGCTACCACTTGTAATTGTGTGGTACCTTCGTAAATAGACGTGATACGCGCATCGCGGTAGTAACGCTGAATGGGATATTCCATCATAAAGCCCGAACCACCATGAATTTGAATAGCATCGTAGGTGTTTTGGTTACAATATTCAGAGTTCATGCCCTTAGCTAAAGGTGTGAGTGAGTCAGCTAACTTAGCATAAGTTTTTTGCTCCTTGCGTTCCTCAGGCTCAAGTTTGCGCTCGCGTGCAATGTCTTCAAGTGCCTTATAAATGTCAACATAACGTGAGCATTGATAAAGCAAAGCACGACCTGCATCAAGTTTGGCTTTCATGAGAGCCAACATGTCATAAACGGCAGGGAAGTTGATAATAGCCTTGCCAAACTGTTCACGATCGCGTGCATAAGCCAAGCCCTCGTTATAGGCCGCTTGTGAAATGCCCACACTCTGAGCTGCAATGCCCAAACGTGCCCCATTCATCAAGGCCATAACATACTTGATAAGTCCCAAACGACGCTCACCGCAAAGTTCGGCTTTCGCGTTTTTGTAAACCAACTCACAAGTAGGACTACCATGAATGCCCAGTTTGTTTTCAATGCGGCGTACATTAACGCCACCTTGGTTCTTGTCGTAAATAAACATTGACAAGCCACGGCCATCAACCGTACCCTCTTCAGAACGAGCCAAAACCAGGTGCAAATCAGCATCACCATTAGTGATGAAGCGTTTTACACCATTCAAGAGCCAGCAACCCTCTTCTTCAGAGTAAGTAGCCTTGAGCATAACGTGCTGAAGGTCAGAACCTGCGTCAGGCTCGGTCAAGTCCATTGACATGGTTTCACCAGCACAAATGCGAGGTATGAAACGGCTGTGTTGGTCTTCATTACCAAACTCATAGAGCGTTTCAATGCAGTCCTGTAGACTCCAAATGTTGCCAAATCCAGCATCGCTTGCAGCCACCAGCTCAGCACACATGGTGTAAGGTGTGATAGGGAAGTTTAAGCCACCAAAACGGCGAGGCATGGTCATACCATTCAAGCCAGCTTTAACCATGGCATCAAGGTTGTCGGCAGTACCGCTGGCATAACGCACGCGGTCGCCTTCATGGTGTGGCCCTTCAAGGTCAACACCCTCAGCATTGTCGGCAATGGTAGTGCCTGCTAACTCACCTGTAATGTCGAGCACACGGTCGTAGTTGTCCATAGCGTCCTCAAAATCGAGTGGCGCATAATCAAATGTATCTTTATCGCGAAAGTTGCGTTCTTTTAGTTCCACGATGTGCTTCATGAGCGGATGGTTTAGCTCAAAGCGCAATTCTGCGTGGTCAGTATAATTGTTTGCCATTGTTCCTTATTAGTTCTTGCAGAATTATTTTTATAAAGATTAATAGCCTAATACCTAAATGAACTCCATTTTTCTTTTTTTGAATAATGACATAGTAGACATCATGACAAAAGTCTGTAGTAATGCTTATTAGCTATACCATAATGAGCAAGTTTAGGCAGTATCTTATGTATTATCTTCTGCTTAAATACCTTAAATTATTTGCTATTGCTCTTATAGTACTTAATCAATTTAGGTACAACCTCTTCAACCGAACCTGTAATAATATAGTCGGCAATTTGGTTAATAGGAGCTTCGGGGTCGGTATTGATTGAGATGATAATGCCACTCTCTTTCATACCAGCCACGTGCTGAATAGCACCACTAATACCACAAGCAATGTACACTTTGGGACGAACCGTCACACCCGTTTGGCCAATTTGCAAGTCGTGTTCGCAATAGCCTGCATCAACAGCGGCACGGCTGGCTCCCACTTCGCCATGCAGTTCTTCAGCCAATTTGCGCAGTAAGTCAAAGCCTTCTTTACTGCCTACACCATAGCCACCAGCCACAATGATGGGTGCACCCTTGAGGTTGTTTTTGGCCTTTTCAACATGGCGTTCAAGCACTTTGACCACGTAGTCCGTATCGGGCACAAATTTAGCCACGTCCTCATACACCACTTCACCCTTATAGTTGTCATCCACCTTTTCGGCCTTCATTACGCCTGAGCGAACGGTAGCCATTTGAGGGCGGTGGTCGGGATTAACAATAGTTGCTACAATGTTGCCACCAAAAGCAGGACGAATTTGGTAGAGCAAATTGTCATAGTGCTTTTTGTTCTTTTTGTCGTCAAAGTCGCCAATTTCAAGAGCCGTACAGTCAGCAGTCAAGCCACTGGTGAGTGATGATGAAACGCGCGGACCCAGGTCGCGTCCTATAACCGTGGCCCCCATCAAGCAAATTTGTGGTTTCTCTTGTTTAAACAAGTTGACCAAAATGCTCGTGTGAGGTTTTGAAGTGTAGGGGAATAAGCCTTCAGCGTCAAACACGTGAAGTTTATCAACACCATATGAAAGAATTTCCTTTTCAACCTTGCCTTTAATGTCAGTGCCAGCCACAATGGCTTCGAGCTGAACACCCAATTGGTTGGCAAGTTTGCGTCCCTTAGTCAAGAGTTCGTATGAAACCTCCTCAACTTGGGCTTTATCTATTTCGCAGTAAACAAAAACGTTATTCATAGCGATATTTTTGCTAATATATAAGTGAGTTAATGTGTGAATGCCATGTCATAGCTTAAGTGACGTGTTAGCCCCCTATAGTTATGTTTGCATCCCATCATTAGCCAATTATCCGATAGTGTGACTTTCAAGTAACTCTTTAACCAAATTCTCAACATCGGCATCAGAGCCAGTGAGGCGTTTGCTCTCTTTAGCTTTGAACACAATGTTTTGCACAGCTTTCACCTTAGTAGGTGAGCCAGCCAAACCACATTGTGCAAGGTCGCCATCAACGTCAGCCACACTCCATTGTGCAATAGTCAAGTAAGGCTTTTTTTCATATTCCTCAGCATAAGCCAAGCCTTCAGCAGGACGTTCCATCGGAGCCGAAGCACGTTTATACTTCATCACCAATTTAGCATTGCGTGGACGGCAAGGTGCAGCATTGCCATTAACGGTAAGCAGAATGGGCATGGGAGCCTCAACGCGTTCGGTGCCACCATCAATGTGACGTGTAACAATCACTTTGCCATCCTTAATTTCGTCAACACTTGTAACGTAGGTAACTTGGTTTAAGTTGAGCTTTTGTGCTACTTGTGGACCTACTTGTGCTGTGTCGCCATCAATAGCTTGGCGTCCGCCTAATACAATGTCGGGAATACCAATTTTCTTGATAGCTTGTGCCAACGCATAGCTTGTAGCTAAAGTGTCGGCACCAGCAAAAGCACGGTCGGTAAGCAGATATCCGCCATCGGCACCACGATAAAGTCCTTCACGAATAACCTCAGTGGCACGCGGAGGACCCATGGTAAGAATGTGTACGGTAGAACCTGGGTTCTGCTCTTTAAGGCGCAAAGCTTGTTCAAGAGCATTTAAGTCCTCAGGGTTGAAGATGGCAGGCAGAGCAGCACGATTAACGGTGCCCTCAGGAGTCATCGCGTCCTTGCCCACATTGCGGGTGTCGGGTACTTGCTTGGCAAGCACAACAATTTTCAGACTCATATTATATTTGCTTGTTTTGTAGTGTTATTTGGCCACAAGGTGTAGGGTATGTGTTGGGCGCATACGAGCACCAAGACCAATGCAATAAATGTTTTTCTTACTAAATGGTCCAAGACCAAAAAGCCTTGACCAATGTGTGTGGCAAAATTAGTGTTTTTTGTCAAGTGAGCAAAGCAAAGCTATTTTTTTGTGCTGATTTTGTCTGTCCGTAATGTTGAGTGTGTAAATAGAATTTCAAAAAAACGAAAAGAGGTAGACACCCAGCAAATGCACTTGAAAAGTACAATAATGTGGTAGAAATGCGAACTGTGAGCCACCTTTTTTATTAACAATAGTGTTTACATGGACGCGTTTTTGTATATTTGCATAGAAAAGAAGTTGAGATGTCGAAGCACGTTTAGTCACATGCATCCTCCTCTTATCCCAAGCTAACAACCCCCATTTGCTATGATAGATCCCTTTGCTCCCACATATCGGGCTGTGCCTGAAGCGGCCACGCAGGCACAACCTAAGGCACTATCGCTTTTTGAACTGAATGCCCGCGTACGTGGTATGCTACATCACACCATGCCCGATAACTATTGGGTGGCAGCCGAAATAAGCGAGCTACGTGTAGCCTCAAATGGACATTGCTACCTTGAACTGGTGCAAAAGGACGAAGCCAGTGGGTCGCTTGTGGCCAAGGCAAGAGCCACTATATGGCGACAGAGCTATGTGATGGTTAGCACTCACTTTGAACGAGCTACACAGCAACGTTTAATGTCGGGCATTAAGGTGTTGGTGTACGTGTCGGTTGAGTTTCATGAACTATATGGTTTTTCGCTCAATATTATAGACATTGACCCCACTTACACTTTGGGCGATTTAGCTCAACGACGCAATGAAATCATACGTCAGTTGCAGGAAGATGGGGTGATGGATTTGAACAAGGAGCTACCTTTGCCCCGTGTAATAAAACGTGTGGCTGTGATATCAAGTGCCACCGCTGCAGGCTATGGCGATTTTTGCAATCAGTTAGAGCAGAGCGGATACGAGTTTACCATTCAACTATTCCCCGCTACAATGCAAGGCAATCAAGTTGAATCCAGTGTTATTGCAGCCCTTGACACCATAGCTGCTGAATTAAATGAGTGGGATGTGGTGGTAATAATAAGAGGGGGTGGTGCAGCCACCGATTTAAATGGGTTTGACTCTTATCTCTTAGCCGCTAATGTAGCCCAATATCCCTTACCCATACTTACAGGCATAGGACATGAGCGTGACGACACTATTATTGACCTTGTTGCCCACACGCGCTTAAAAACCCCTACCGCAGTGGCTGCTTTCCTCATTGAAAGACGAGGCAATGAAGCGGCCTTGTTGCAGAATTTGAAAGAGCGCTTGTTGCATGCCGTTCAACAACGTTTGAACAATGAAAAAAGCCAATTCGAGGTATTGCTACAGCGCAACAGACTGGGCATTAACCAACAAATGACGTACCAGCGTCAATGGTTGGAGCGTTTGAGTCATCGCTTTGAGTTAACTTCAAGCCAATACGTCGGTGTGCAGCGAAAGGCATTGATGCGTTTGTCGTTGCAAATGGAGGGAAGTGTGCAGCGGCGTTTGCAGCGCGAACAGCAATTAACGCAAGCCATAGCACCCCGTTTGCAGTTAGCCGTAGCCCATGTGATGGAGCAGCGTACCCAACAATTAGCCTTGTTGCAGCGGAGTGTGAAAATGGCCAGTCCCGATCGCATACTTGCCATGGGGTTCAGCATAACCCAACACAACGGCAAAGCTGTGCGCAATGGCCAAACATTGTGCAAGGGCGATGAAATCATAACCACCTTTGCTCACGGACAAGTGAAGAGTGTGGTGAAATAAAAAAATAAGGCAATGGCAAAGAAAACGAATCTCACCTATGAGGCCGCAATGGAGCGCTTAGAAACCATTGTGCAAGGCTTTGAACAAAATACATTAGAACTTGACCAACTCACAACGCAGTTGGCCGAAGCACAAGAATTGATAAAATACTGTAGCGGAAAGTTGCAGCAAGTTGAAAACGATGTAAAGAAAATACTCAATAATGAGCAAGAATAAACTCGCCAAGTTTGCCGACATGGAGCGTTATCCGCACGTGTTTCAGGCAGCCGATGTAGCCACCAACATGGAACCCTTTGCCATGAAAGGCCGATGGCATACCGACTTTTTTCATAACGACCATCCTATAGTGCTCGAACTGGGTTGTGGACGTGGAGAATATACAGTTGGTTTAGGTCGTCTGTTTCCCGACAAAAATTTTATAGGAGTTGATATAAAAGGAGCGCGCATGTGGACGGGTGCAACCGAATCGCTTGAAGCGGGTATGACGAATGTAGCCTTTCTGCGCACACACATTGAGTTTATAGAACGATTCTTTGCCCCTGGCGAGGTGGCCGAAATATGGCTTACCTTTTCCGATCCGCAAATGAAGAAGGTGACCAAGCGCCTCACTTCTACTTATTTTATGAATCGTTATCGCCACTTTTTACAAGATGGTGGACTTATTCATCTTAAAACGGATAGTAATTTTCTGTTTACCTATACCCAATATATGGTAAATGAAAATCACTTGCCAGTGCTGTTTCACACCGATGACCTTTATCACACCTTGAGTGCGGAGCAAGATGATGAGGTAAAACAAATACTCGGCATACAAACCTATTACGAGCAGCAATGGATAGCACGCGGACTTACCATAAAATATCTAAAGTTTGAATTACCACAGAAAGGTGACTTGATGGAGCCTGATGTTGAAATAGAACTGGACGATTATCGTAGCTATAACCGCAGCAAGCGTTCGGGGCTAACCACCAGCAAGTAATAAGTAGGTGTTCAAAATTAGTTTATATAATCGTGTTAAGAATTAGTCGGTATGCCTTGGCGCATTCTTTCGCCCATAAACATAGGTTTCATCAGTCACGTAGCCCGCTACGCTCCCTCTTCAACCTATGTTCCTGAACGAAAGACTGCACCCATTCATATCAACTAATTTTTAACACCTACTTATCTGAGTAGCATTGAACTACAAGCAAAAACTGAAAAGTTGATGAGTAGCTAACCTATTCATGGCCTTGTACTTAATTAACGAAATAAAGATTTTAAATAAAAACAATGCAATTATATCCCAAACTCATAACTGATGCCTTAGCGCAAGTGCGCTACCCAGGCAACGGAAAAAACTTGATTGAAGCGGGCATGGTTGAGGATGACCTACGCATCGATGGCATGCACGTTTCATTTTCGTTGATATTTGAAAAATCAACTGACCCCTTCATGAAGTCGGTTGTAAAATCGGCCGAAGCAGCTATTCACACTTATGTGGACAAAGGTGTTGAGGTAGAAATTAAAACAAAAACTACGCAAGCAGCACGTCCTGAACCAGGTAAAATGTTGCCACAAGTGAAGAATGTGATAGCCGTAAGTTCAGGCAAAGGCGGTGTAGGCAAGAGCACCGTGGCTGCTAACTTAGCAGTTTCATTGGCCAAGTTAGGCTACAAAGTGGGTTTGCTTGATGCCGACATATTTGGCCCTTCGGTACCCAAAATGTTCCACATGGAGGCAGAAAACATCTTTGCTGAAATGAAAGATGGTCGTCAAGTGTTGATACCAGCCCTTAAATATGGTGTGAAAATACTGAGCATTGGTTTCTTCGTCAATCCCGACACAGCCACTTTGTGGCGTGGAGGTATGGCTTCAAATGCTTTGAAACAATTAATAGCTGATGCCGATTGGGGCGAACTCGACTATTTTGTGCTCGATACGCCTCCTGGCACCTCAGACATTCACCTCACCTTGTTACAGAACCTTGCCATCACAGGTGCTGTGATAGTTTCAACACCACAAGCCGTGGCTTTGGCCGATGCGCGTAAAGGCATAGACATGTATCGCAACGAAAAGGTGAATGTGCCTATTCTCGGTTTGGTTGAAAACATGGCATGGTTCACTCCTGCCGAATTGCCCGAAAATAAATATTACTTGTTTGGCAGGGAAGGAGTAAAGCGTTTAGCTGACGAAATGCAAGTACCCCTTTTAGGTCAGATACCTATAGTACAGAGCATATGCGAGAGTGGTGATGAAGGAGAACCCGCTGCTGTAAAAGACAACACTATGACTTCATTGGCTTTCCGCTCATTGGCCGAAGCTGTGGTGCGTGAAACTGAAAAACGTAATCAAGAATTACCTGCAACGCATATTGTAGAAATGAAAAAGTAATTGAATTCTTGGTTAACAGGTTAGCAAGTTGACGGGTTTACTTGTCAACTTGTTTACTATTTCCGCTAACGTGTTATTAAATATAAAAGAACAATGCTTAAGATAGGAGATAAAGTACGCTTCCTGAACGATGTCGGAGGTGGAACTGTAACAGGTTTCCAAGGCAAAGACATAGTGTTAGTGGCCGATGCCGATGGTTTTGAAATACCCACCTTGGTGAGTGAAGTAGTGGCCGTTGAGACCGATGATTATAACATTGCCAAAGTGGTGGCGGGGCAGAAGAAAAAGAAAAAAGATGATGGCCCCATGCCCACATCTGTAAAAAAAGCACTAGCTGTGACCGATGATGAGGAGGAGGAAGAAACCGACGTGGCTGATAAGGAAATCACTTATCGCCCCATGGCACAAGAGCGTCGTGGTGCAAATGAGCTAAACCTGTTTCTTGCCTTTGTGCCGCAAAACGAAAAAGCACTGAGCGAAACGGCTTTCGATGTTTATTTGGTAAACGATTGCAACTACTACTTTCACTATAGCCTATTCACCTATGAGGGGCGTTCGTGCCATTTACGTCACGAGGGCGAAATAGATCCCAACACAAAGGTCCTGCTTGAAGAGTTGCAGCGAGGCAGAGTGGAAGAATGGCAGCGCATCACCCTTCAAACCTTAGCCTTTAAGCGCGATAAGGCATTTTTGCCCAAGCCAGCTTTCAGTGTGAATGTGCGAGTAGACGGCACAAAGTTTTATAAGTTGCACACATTCCATGCCACCGACTTCTTTCATCACCCAGCTTTGGTGTACGACATTGTGAAGAATGATCATGCTGCGCGTTCCATGTTTGTTGATGCTGATGAATTGCAAGAGGCCATGCAAACACCTGAAGAGCAGGTAAACCCCAAGGTGATGCGTGTGAGTGCAGCTGAAAAACGTGCATTGCAAAAGCAAGATCGCAATGCCATTATTGAGGTAGATTTGCATGCTGATGAGTTACTTGACACGCTGGCAGGATTAGAGTCAAAAGATATTTTACAATATCAGCTAAAGGTGTTCCGCGAAACGCTCAATGAGCACTTAAAGGATCGTGGACGTCGCATAGTGTTTATACATGGCAAGGGTGAAGGTGTGCTTCGCAATGCCATATTAAAGGAACTGCGCACACACTTCAAGCAATGCCGTTACCAAGATGCATCATTCCGCGAATATGGTTATGGTGCAACTATGGTTACTATTTAAGAGCCTGTGGCGTAATTCTTGGTTGACGGATTAACGGATTAACAAGTTGACAGGTTAACGGGTTGACAGGTTAACGGGTTGACAGGTTAACGGGTTGACAGGTTAACGGGTTGACAGGTAAGTATGTAATGGTAAAAGATAACTTGACCTATTTTAAATTAAGTAGGTACTACGTGCTCTAAAGGTGTTGAGCACATGCTCAACACTTATGCATATTAGTAATACGATTCGTCCAACCATTGGTTGGACGATTTTTAGTACTAATTGCAAATGGCATTGAGTATAGTACTCTCCATCGTCCAACCATATGGTTGGACGATGGAGAGTACTAATATACTTCGTTCTTTAGCATCACATTAGTGACAAAGTTAAGTATCTGCATGGTGCTTAGAGTACAATTGCAGTAAGTAGATGTACTGATTTAGCAAGGGCTGAAGACCGTTTTTACTCAATCAGGGGCTTTCTTTAGAGAAAAATTAAGTAGGTATTAAGCGAGCATGTCTTTTTGTCTTTTTTGAAACCTTCACTCAGTCACATAGCCTACTATGCTCCTTCGCTCAGGTTTCAAAAACGCCTAAAAATACATGCAAAAATTGCTCAACTTATTCTTTTACCATTACTATACACCATTTATGATGTTAAAGTCAAAATGGTCAGAAGCTAAAATGCTTGACAAACTTACCTATTAACGCGTTAACTTGTCAACTTGTTTACTAATTCCGTCAACGCGTTTTTTTATGGATTGAATACTTACATAGTACTCAATGGTACAAGATAATAGGAGTGAACTATAAAATTCATACCTCCTGAACCAACTTTATTTTACTAAGGGGGGCTTACCTTTTCATAAAGATATCCGCAGAGCCTGTTAATGTGCATTGCTGATAGAATTCCTATGCTCTTATGAGTTTTAGTGGACACCAATATAAATCAATATGTGATGGCATCGAAGTGAATAGGTTGGAGATGAATATCACCTACTTATTAGCGTAAGGTTAACACTAAAGGCCAAAAAGGGCAGATGTATTCAATCAACCCTTTTTGGCCTTTTATCTTTACATTGAAAAACTGTGTTACATTTTGCATTTGCTGGCGCTATCGTCAGCAGCAACCTTTTCACCCTCTTTCAATTCACGAGCGGTGTAACCAAACTTAGTAAAGGCTTTCAATAGTTTTTCGATAGACGTTTTTTTAGCGTTGTACTTAATGGTAACAGTTTGATCGGGCACACTTGTGATGATGTCCTTAATGCCACGTTCAAAGCGTAAGTTCTTTTTAATTTTGTTCTCACAATTAACGCAGTGCATTTGTGGTTGAGTTGTAACAATTACCGTCTTGATGTCCTTGGCCAAAGCAACACTTGTGCTGACCAATGCCATCAGCATGAATGATAAAAACTTTTTCATAATCTTGTTATAGAATTGTGTTATTCTTATGCGTAATCAGCGATGTTGGTAAACAAGTAAACGAGTTAACTCGTAGGTTTGCCAAACTTTTTAGCTTCTTGCCCCATGTGTAATAAAGCACCTACTTATAGCTTTCCGCTCCTAAGGCGAAGCGAGTTAGTTACCACGCTTACGCTACTTAGAGCCATGGCCGCTCCAGCAATCATGGGGCTTAGCATAAATCCACAAATAGGGTAGAGCACACCAGCAGCAATGGGCACACTCACAACATTATAAATGAAAGCCCAAAACAGGTTTTGCTGAATGGTGCGCATGGTGCGTTGCGATAGGTGGATGGCTTGTGGCAGTCGTGATAAGTCGGATGTTAGCAAAGTAATCATAGCAGAGTTGATGGCCGTGTCGCTGCCACGTCCCATAGCAATGCTCAAGTCAGCTTGAGCCAATGCTGCGCTATCATTAATGCCGTCGCCCACCATGGCCACATGGTGGCCTTCGGCTTGCAATTGGCGTACAAAGTTGGCTTTGTCAGCAGGCAATAGGTGAGCCTTGTAATGTTTTATGTTCACTTGTGCAGCCACGGCTTGCGCAGTAGCCTCGTTGTCGCCCGTGAGCATGTAAGGGGTTATGCCCATTTGCATCAATGCCTTCACCGCTTGAACCGAAGTGGATTTTAAACTATCGCAAATGGCAACAATGGCTACTACTTTATTGCTATGAGCCAAACACACCACTGTTGCAGCCTTTGCTTCCCATTCGTGAATCAACTTTTGTGTAATCGCTGTAAAGTTACACTTTTTTTGTTGCATGAGTGTAGGGCTACCTATATAATAGGTGCAACCATTCACGTCACCCTGAATGCCGCCTGCTTCAATTTTACAAAAGTTAATAACAGGCTTGCGTTCAACATTTTTGAGCGAATGGCATATGGCTTCAGCCAATGGGTGCTCAGACTCATACTCAATAGATAGTAGCACGGAACGATATAATTCGCTATTGCCATCATAAAACGAGTCTGTTACTTGAGGCTGTCCTATGGTTAGCGTACCCGTTTTGTCCAACAAAATGCAGTCGATGTGGCGAGCCGATTGCAAGCAATTGGCATCCTTAATGAGAATGCCCTGTGCGGTTCCGCGACCAATGCCTACAATGATGGCAGTAGGAGTGGCCAATCCCAAAGAGCAAGGACAAGCAATGACCAAGACAGACACCATGGCTATGAGGCCGTGTGTCAATCCGTTAGTGGGTGAGAGCAATAGCCATGCAAGCAAACTCATGATGGCAATGCCCATGATGACGGGCACAAACACAGCAGCTATGCGGTCAACCATGTGTTGCACGGGCACTTTACTACCTTGTGCGTCCTGCACCATGTTAATGATTTGTCCTAACAAAGTGTCGCCCTTGGTGTGTTCAGCACGATAGCGCAACGTACCATTCTTATTAATAGTGCCAGCAATAACTTTGCTACCCACCTCTTTACTTACAGCTAAAGGCTCGCCACTAATCATGCTTTCATCAACGTTTGAACAGCCCTCAACAACTGTGCCATCGGCAGCTAAGCGTTCGCCTGGTCGTGCCAATAACACATCGCCCACCTTCACTTTATCAATGGTTTTGACGTGTTGAGTGCCATTGGGAAAGACAATGGTTACTTGTTTGGGTTGTAAGCCTATCAAGTCTTTAATAGCCTTAGTGGTGCGCCCTTTTGCACGCGCTTCGAGCATGCGCCCCAATAATATAAAGGCCGTAATCACACCCACACTATCAAAGTAAAGGTGGGGTTGCATGCCGTGCGCAGTAAACCATTGAGGAAAAAATAGGTTGGCACAACTATACACATACGACACGCTAATGCTCAGAGCCACCAGGGTGTCCATGTTTGAGGTGCCATGCTTTAGCAGTTTGAAGGCAGAACTATAAAATATGCGGCCATATTTATATAAGGAGTAGCTGGAAAGAAAAAAGAGAGCAACCTCTTGTCCTGCAAATAGTCCAGGCACAATGCTTAGAACTAATAGCGGAATGGCTACTGCTAAAGCCCCTATAGCCATGCTTTTGCTAATGGTGGACGGCTCGTTTTCAGCGTGTGATGTGGCCGAATTTGTGGGTTCGTTCACCTCTTGGTCAATGAGCAGTTCAAACCCCATGTCGCTAACAGCCTTTTGCAGTTGCAAGGGAGTGCATTGAGCCTCGTCAAAGGTTACTTTAGCCATGTTGGTGGCTAAGTTAACATTCACTTCGCTTACACCATTAACAGAGCGCAAGGCTTTGTCAACGTGAGCCGAACATGAAGCACAACTCATGCCACGCACTGGATACTTATGTGTTGTCATGTTTTTACATTATTTAGTAGTTAATTCTAATACCAGCATAAGCCATGGCACCATGTACGGGGCCCCACACTTGTGTGGCATCAAACTGATCGCTCCAAGGGTGTTCGGCATGTAGTATAGGTGTATGTTGCTTATAGTTCGTAAGGTTTTCACCACCTACATAAATGCTGAAGTGGCGGAACCAACGTGTGATTTGCGCATTCAACTGGCCATAAGTCGAAAAGCGAGTGGCAGCCCCTTCAACACCATTAGTCAGTATGCGACCTCCACCATTCAGTTGCGCTGTAATGTCAAACTGCCAAAGTTCGAGCGGTGTTTTATAAGAGGCTGTGAGCAGCCCCTTGTAGCGGCTGGTGAAAGGTTTCTCTTGCACACGTCCACCTGTGTATTGGCGTACCATATTATAGCGATAAGCTGCAGTTAGAGTCATGCCGCGGAACAAGGGGTAAGTGGCATCCACTTGCATGGTGTGTGAGTAAGAACGATGCCCATTAAGGTTGCGCAAGTAAATGTGCTCATTATCAGTGTCGTAGTCAACTACAGCTTGTTGCTTAAAGTTGGTAAAGTAATAATCAGCATTTAAGTCAAGAATATGGCCTCCTAAGCGTAACTTAAAGTTGGCACTTGCCCCATAGTTCCATGCAGCCTCTTGCTTTAGCTGGTCTATAACCCAAGTACGGTTGCTGGCCATAAGGTAGTTGAACTCACCCAAAGCATGCACCGTGCGGTAGCCTTTGCCTGCCGAAAGACGTAGGCTGAACACGTGGTTGGGGGCATATTTCACGTGAAAGCGTGGTGTAACAAACGTTCCATACACCGAACTGTGGTCAGCACGTAAACCAGCCATAAAGGTTAATTTGTCGTGCCAATTGAGTGTGTATTGAGCGTAAGCACCAGGCGTAGTTTCCTTTTCGTTGAGTTGTTGCAAGGGCAGGTTCACATCATGCGCCATGCGATACTGCTGATTGTAGTAGTCGTGGTTCAAACTCAGTCCAGCAGACAGACTGTGCATATCGTTAAAGTTCGTCTCAAAAAGCAATGAGGCATACCCTGTTTTTTGTGTAACATCGTAAATGCGGTGTCCATAAGTGGCATCAGCGTCGTGGTAAGTGCCTGAAAGGATAAGAGCCAAGTTAGTGCCATGCTCCTTGTTTAGCACAAAAGCATTTTTGGCAAAGCCATTAAAACGTGTTGTCTCCATGTTAATTTTGTAGGCATCTCCCTCAATGGCGTGTCCAGCATGCAATGTTTGTCCGCCTTCACGCTTCTCGGTCAGTCCGCTTATAGCAGCTTGAAAAATGTAATGGTCGCCCATCCAAGCCCAACGGTTCATAATGTTGCCCTGACGCACTTTAGGCTTGTCAAGAAAGCCATCGTGGTTTTCGTCATGATGTCCAAAGTTATCCTCGTAGTGTGCCAATAGGCCAGTACTTAGTTTCTTTGACTTGTCAAGGTGGATGTTACCATCAAAGTTTGCTTCAATGCGGCTTTTAGTGTCACCATAAAGGTTTATTTCAACCGAAGGGTCAGCTTGTGGCTTTTTGTATTCCACGTTTATCTGCCCAGTAATACTCTCGTATCCGTTTTTAACAGAAGCGCTCCCCTTCGATACTTGAATGCTTTGCATCCAAGGTCCAGGCACGTAACCTAACGCATAGGGGGCAGCTGCTCCACGAAGGTCAGGCACATTCTCGCTCAACATTTGTACATAGCTGCCTGCTAACCCTAACAACTTAATTTGCTTGGCACCTGTAGCTGCATCACTATAACTTACGTCAACTGAAGGGTTGGTAGTAAAGCTCTCACCTAAGTTGCAGCAAGCAGCTTTGAACAATTCAGTGCGCGATAGCAATAGTGAGTTCTCGGGGCCATTCATGCGCGATACCGATTTACGTTTGCCCACCACCTGAGCCTGATTCAATTGCTTCTCAGCAGATGGAGAGATGGAGTCGGTTTCGGCTTGTCCGTATGCGGTCAATGTCAAGGCCAAGGCTGTAGCCGAAAGTAAGGTACGTCTGGTTTTGTTCATTGTGTTGGTAATATGTTAATCCGTTGGCGGAATTATTGGTTAATGGGTTAACAAGTTGACAGGTTAACAAGTAAGTATGCTTTACTTAACCTATTATGTTAAATTCTGAATGGTAAAAAGCTTAAGAACTTGGCAATTTTACCTGTTAACCCGTTAATTTGTCAACATGTTTACTAATTCCGCCAACGCGTTAATATGTTAGTAATGAGTGGCGCTATAATAAATGGGTGCCTTCATTATTGTTGTAACAAAAGTGGCATATAAGCATAGCTTAGAACCCATCAGTAAGTAACCAACCATTCAAAGTTTCGTTTTACAGATGCAAAGATACGTGCTATAAATAGAAGCCGTATTACACAATTCTGCAAAACTGTTGCATCATCTTAGTTTTGAAAAATGAAAAATAGGTTTTTATTTTGTATTTTTGCAAACGGAACAAGGAAGTATAAACACATATCCTATCCCAATTATTTATTCATATGAAGTTAACTCAGTTTAAATACCTATATTGTGTTCTATTTGTCGCAATCCTGCCAATTGTTGCGTGGGCTGGCGTAGAAAAGCGTAACTTTACACTCGTAATTGATGCTGGGCATGGTGGACACGACGCTGGAGCCGTAGGAGCTTTTTCAAAAGAAAAGAATATAAACCTAAGCGTGGCATTGGCTTTTGGTAAGTTGGTTGAAGAGAATTGTCCTGATGTGAAGGTGGTGTATACACGTAAAACAGATGTGTTTATCCCCTTGCAGCGCCGTGCAGACATAGCCAATAATAGTAAGGCCGACTTGTTTGTGTCGGTTCACACCAATGCATTGCCCAACGGGCGTATAGCTTATGGTTCAGAAACCTACACCTTAGGTATGGCGCGTGCCAGTGCAAACTTGGCGGTGGCAAAGCGCGAAAACTCTGTCATTACACTTGAGAGCGACTACAAGAGAACCTATCAAGGCTTTGATCCAAACAAAGCCGAGAGCTATGTCATCTTTGAGTTCATGCAAGATAAGTTTATGAAGCAAAGTGTCGACTTGGCCAGTTGCATTCAAAAACAGTACACACAAGCGGGGCGCCCCAATAAGGGTGTGCACCAAGCTGGTTTCTTGGTGTTGCGCAACACTTCGATGCCTTCAGTACTAACCGAGTTGGGCTTTATCACCACTCCTGCTGAGGAAACTTATCTTAACTCACAACAAGGTGTGGCCAAACTGAGCCGTAGCATATATAATGGGTTCTTAACCTACAGACGAATGCACGAAAAGAGTGCACACGACATACCTGAAAATTTGCCAACACGTTTTGCAGCAAATGCTTCATCTGTGGCTGAGCCCTCAGCTGTGGTTGAGCCTGTAGTGGCTTCACAACGCAATAAAGATGTGGCTGTTGTGCCAGTAGCAGCTGTGCCTACTGCACGATTGGTGGCTGAACCAAAGGATGAAGTGGTGAATGTGAGTAAACGTTCGTCGCAAAAGTCTGCTCCTAAAGTTGCAGCCGCAGCACCTGTTCAAGTAGCTGCAGCTAAGCCTGTTGTGAAACCGAATCCTGTAGTAGCTTCTAAAGAACAACCTAAAAGCACTTCGAAGTCAAAAACTCCTAACACAGCGAAGAGTGTTGATAAAACAAAAGCAAATGTCACTACCCAACCAAAGGACAATGCTCTGAAGCCTAAAGAAAAAGTGCAAAGGCCAAAGGAAACAACCACAAAAACCAAGGTTGTAGCAAAGCAGGAGAGTAAGACAGAAAAGGCCAATCAGCACACGGACAAGAAAGTGCTTGATAAAGGCTCAAAAGCAACCTCGTCCGAAAAAGGCAAACAAAAGGATACGGATGACAAAAAAGCCCATGTGACTAAAAACACAAAAGCAAAGGACGTAAAGGACTTTGCCGATAAAAAGCCTAAAACGAAATCGACAGCAGCCACTAAGTCAAAGCAAAAAATAACCTATCGCATACAGGTGGGAGCTGGAAAAATGGGCATTGAAGCCACTGATGCACAATTTAAGGGCTTAAGCGTGAATCGTGTGAAAGAAGGTTCCATGTATAAGTACTTTTATGGCAATTATGCAACTTATGCTGAGGCACAAAAGTCATTACGAACTGTTAAGGCAAAGTTAAGCACAGCCTATGTGGTGGCTTATGTAAATGGCAAGGCCGTTTCGGTAGCTGAGGCACGTGCTAAGGAACAAGAAAAGAAGTGATAGCCGTTGGCGGATTTTTTTAGTTAGCTTGTCAACTAATTCTGCTAACGCGTAAGTGACCCAACTCACAATAAACTGACAATGAAAAAGGAAATGAAAATTGCCCTCACCGCTGTAGTAGCGTTGGTCCTACTTTTTATAGGACTCAATTTCTTGAAGGGCGTTAATGTGTTCAGATCAACTAATACATATTATGTAAAGTTCAAAGATGTAGCTGGATTGGCTGTATCGAATGCTGTGTATGCTAATGGTTACCCCGTGGGCATTGTACGCACCATTGATTATGATTATAGTCGTGGCGAATATGTAGTAGTGGGCATTGAACTGGATGATGAAATGCGGGTGCCTAAGCAAACACATGCCGAGCTTGAGGCTGAACTGATGGGGGGTGTTAAAATGGCGTTGGTGTTAGGTCCTAACCCAACAAATAATTTAGAGCCTGGCGACACCATTCAGGGCTCTATGCATGAGGGAGCAATGGAAAGGGTAACGGCTATGGTGCCACAAATTGAAAAGATGCTGCCCAAACTTGATTCAATCATGAACAACCTTAACCGCTTAACTGGTGACCCTGCGCTTGCTGGCACTTTGCATAATGCACAAGCTATCACTGAAAACTTAAAGCAGACTTCGGTAAAGTTGAATGCAATGATGCAAACTGACATACCGCAAATGGTAGGACACTTGAACCGCACCAGTGCCAATGCTGAAAAACTGACAGGTAAATTGGCTGCGCTCGATGTGCAAACTACGCTGAATAGTGTGAATGAAACGTTGGCCAGTGCACATAACCTGTCCAATAAATTGGGCGATATGTCTAATTCGCTTGATGCTAAACTGAAGAGTAAGGATAATACGTTAGGATTATTCTTGAATGATCGTGGTGTATATGACAAATTGAATTCAACACTGAGTAATGCTGATTCGCTGATGATTGACCTAAAGGCACACCCCAAGCGTTACGTACACTTTTCAGTGTTTGGAAAAAAAGATAAATAATAAGTAGGTGGTCAGAATGCTTTTGTGTATTTTTGATCACCTATTTAGTTTTTCAATACTACATAACCCATGTATCAAAAGTTTATTATCAATCAAGATGGTGTGTTGAAGTTTGGCCACGTATATTTGCATCGTGAGTTACTTGGCCCAGGTGAAACGTGTCCATATGGTGGCGGTGTATGGAAGGTTGATGAGGCACGACATGCTATTTTGCTCTTTGGACGCTCATTTGATTTTGGACAACCCGACTTTTATAAACTTCGTAGCATTGATTGGAGTGGGATAGGCGGTAAACCCGTATCACTTATTTATCAGCCACGTTGGCCGAGTGATGAAATTGAGGTGCCCATTATGGTGAACACCTACTTAACATAGCGTAAAATTAAATTGCAATATATTATGACACACGGACATGAGGTACTTCAGATGATGAAAGGAAATCATTATGCCACCCAGCAAGCTTTGGTGGATGCCATAGTTAGTAAGTTTGGGGCTGATGAACGCTTTTACACTTGTTCGGCTCAAGGCATGACTGCTGCAGAGCTAGTTGACTTTTTGGCAGCGAAGGGTAAGTTTAAGCCCTGCGAAAATGATACGACTGATTTCACTGTTGATGCTACAAAAATTTGCAATCATCAGTAATGCATATACTATACAAAGCGGAACTTCAACCGAATGGGGATAAGCTATCACACTTTACCATTCAGTTGAAGTTCCGCTTTGTTGTGTATGTTCGTATGCTACTTAGTTTCGTCAGTAACCAAGTCTTGTAGCTTCTTGTCTAATCGTTCGTTGCTACTGAGAACATAAACGTGCCCCAGTATGCCTACCGATATAACACTACTTTTTCCTTTCCACTCAAATCGGCCTATAGAGCATACTGTGTAGTTATCTACTATTATTAAATTGACTGCAGCCGGCACGATGATGGATTTAATGAATGGTGAAAAAGCATCAGCACCATTCGATTGGAGAGATTGGCTCATGGCACTTGCCACCTCGCTACGAATGGCTTCGCGGTGGTCGTCAGCTTTGGGACAAGTAATTGTAAGAGCCAATAGCACTACAATGAGCAGGGCAAGCGAAATAAGTAATTTTTTGTGTTTCATTGTTTTGTTTATGCCGAGTTTCTCCACCAAAACAAATTTTGAAGGGGCGTTAGAGGCTTAGAAGCGATAAGTAAGTGTTAAACCAATGTTGCGAAAACCTCTGTCGATGATGGCATCGCCATGTCCTAAGTTGAAAGCTACCATCGGACGATAGTCGAGTCCAAGGGTAAAGGGAACATCCTTCAGCGTAAAGCCAAAGCCAATGGTTCCTACAGGACCAATGAACATGCCATCGTAGTCGTCATGTTCATAATGGCCAATACCTCCACCAAAACCACCCCAAAACTTCCAAGTGGCAAAGCGAGGTGTCCATTGTGGCCACTGTTTAAAGTTCCAATTATAAACGGCTTGCATAGCAAAACCATCAGAAAGGTTGAAAACCCCCGCAGTAACATCTAAAAAGTTGCGCTTGCTAAAGTGGTATTGGTATTCAAGGTCAATAGTTGAACCACCAAAGTGTGCGCCAATGGCATGAGGCGTTTTTTGTGCTTGTGCATTTATGGCACCCAAGGCTATGATAAGGGCAAATAACAATTTCTTCATAATCAACGTGTTGTTTTAATGGGGTTTGTAAAGTGTCCTTAATGCAAATTTATCACATTGTAATAATGCAAATGTAATGGATAATACTTAAAAACATAAATGATAGGATACATTATTTTTAGCATTTATGCTTTAAAACATAAAACAAAATGTGTTTATGTAATATATAGTGTAAAACTATGAAGCAATAAAAAGTTTTTGTACATTTGCATTTGTAATCAAACCACCGAGATATGTCAACCCCTTTGAAACCAATACAGCAGCGCCAGGATGTGCGTGAAAATATTATAGAACAGGCTTCAACTCTGTTTCACCAACGTGGTATACGCAATGTAACAATGGATGATATTGCGCATGCTATGACCATGTCAAAACGCACTCTCTACCAAATATTTACTGACAAGGAGCAATTGCTGCTGGCTTGTGTTGAAAATCATGAGCATGAAATGCAGCAAACCTTGGAGCAAATATTTCATAACACTGATAATGTGTTGAGCTTTTTGCTAAGGGTGTTTGGGAGTAAAATGAAGGAATTAGATGAGGTGCAGTCAGCCTTTTATGCCGACATTCACAAGTTTCCTAAAGTGGTGGCACACATCAAGGCACATCAAAAGGCACAAGAGGATGAGTCGGTGGAGTTTTTGAATAAAGGTATTGAACAAGGTATGTTTCGCTCTGATGTAAACTTTCGCATTGTGGCACGTCAATTGGCTGCTAACTTTGACAGCGTAGTGCATAATGGTTTGGTGAATGAGTATTCGCAGCGTGAAATCTTCGTTAATACTGTAATACCTTACATTCGTGGATGTGCTACTTTAAAGGGTATTGAAATGATTGATGCTTTTTTAGATGCTGAAATGAACGAATAGGTTGGGGCTCTTCATTTGAATTTACCTAAAATACTGCTCAAAAAACAAAAATAGGGCATATTGTTTATTCCTTTTGCATGGGGAGTAATCAATATGCCCTATGAACGTTTAAGTTCAAATGTAAGGTAAGTGCTTACTTTACATATACTTTTTCAATTTCAACAATATACATGGTGTGTAGCGAACCGCCAGGTTGATCATTATACCAGCGAGTTAATGCTTCTTTATCAAGAAAATCTTCAGGTTTGAATGCAGAACGGAACATTTTGCGACCTTCAATGGTGAGTCGTGCTTGTTCATAGGTGATGGCACCATGTGCTGTTTCAATAGATTGAAGTCCCGTCTCTTTCACTTTGTCATAGTCGCGTCCCGATTTAGAACCGCAGAAATTATATATTTTGCGAGCGGCTTCGTCGTTCCCTAAAAATGAAAGGGTTAGATGTTCGTTTTGCTCAATGAGTGGGTAAGTGTAGCGTTCAGGACGAATGAATATAAAGGCCACAGGCTTGTTCCATAGCCAACCGATGCCACCCCATGAGGCTGTCATCATGTTAAAGTTGTCTTTGGTGCCAGCTGTAACAAGCATCCACTCTTTACCTATTAGTTCAAAAGCGTTTTCATGCGCTAGTGTCTCAATTGTAACTTCCTTCATTGTTGCTATTATTTGATGGGCTGAATGTTAATAATAATTATGAGGTTATAGCGTTGTCACTAAGCAGGCGACAACATTATAACCTCATAAAGTTAAGGGTAATATTACAAAAATATTTGTTGAAGAGTTGTGTTGACTCAGGGTAGCTTGTGGCTATTGTGGACAACACTCTTCATTGTGTGTCGATTTTAATTTAGGCTCAAGATGTGTTTAAGCAAATGCTATTTCTATGACTTTCTTTACAGCATCCTCAAGTCCTGCAGCATCCTTACCACCTGCTGTAGCAAAGTGGGGGGCACCACCGCCACCACCCTTGATGAGTTTGGCAGCTTCGCGCACCATTTGTCCCGCGTTGAGCTTGCGGCTTTCAACCAAGTTCTTGCTAATCATAACTGTGAGCAAGGGCTTGCCTTCATGTGTTGAACCAAATACACACAAAGTGTCGTTGGGCAAGGTGTTAGCTATTTGGAAAGCGAGGTCTTTTACAGCGTTAGGCTCAATAGCAGTAGGAATAACAGACTTAATGAGTTTAACACCATCCTTCTCTTCAGCGTTAGCTACGAGTTTGTCGCGCAAGGTGTTGAGTTGTTCCTTTACATAACCTTCAACTTGCTTTTTCAATCCATCGTTTTCTTCAATGGTCTTTTTGATAACGGCCGTAAGGTCCTTGGCATTGTTGAAGAACGACTTGAGGTTGGTGAGCATATCTTGTTGTGCGTAAACACTCTCTTCAGCAGCTTCGCTCGTGATGGCCTCGATGCGTCGTACGCCTGCAGCTACGCTGCTCTCGCTAACGATGCGGAACAAACCAATGCGGCCTGTGCTCTTAACGTGACATCCACCACAGAATTCAACACTCTTGCCAAACTGAACCACACGTACTTTATCGCCATACTTCTCGCCAAAGAGGGCAATGGCACCCAGCTTCTTAGCCTCTTCCATAGGAACATTGCGGTGGTCTTGCAAGGGAATATCTTCGCGTATGCGACGATTAACAATGCGTTCAACTTGGCGCAATTCCTCAGGAGTAACCTTTTGGAAGTGTGAAAAGTCAAAGCGTAAGTAGTCGGGAGTACAGAGTGAACCCTTTTGCTCTACATGGGTGCCGAGCACCTCGCGCAAGGCTTGGTCGAGCAGGTGGGTGGCAGAGTGATTGGCTTCACTACCGCGACGCAGTTTCTCGTTCACAACAGCGTGGAAGGTAGCTTCAGGGTGTGCGGGCAACTTCTTAGTTAAGTGAATAGGCAAGTTATTTTCGCGCTTTGTGTCAAAAATCTCCACCTTGTCATCACCATCCATCAGTACACCTTGGTCACCTACTTGGCCACCCATTTCAGCGTAGAAGGGAGTTTGGTCGAGCACCAATTCATAGTAAGTTTGCTTCTTTTGCTGTACGCGGCGATAACGCAGAATGTGACAATCGCATTCAGTTAAGTCCCAACCTAAGAATTGTGTTTCGCCTTCGTTCAAAACAACCCAATCGTCAGTTTCAACAGCAGCTGCATTACGTGCACGTTCCTTTTGCTTTTGCATTTCGGTGTCGAAACCAGCTTCGTCAACTTCAAGGCCATTTTCGTGACAAATGAGTTCGGTTAAGTCAAGTGGGAAACCATAAGTATCGAACAAGGTAAAGGCTTTTTCGCCCTCAACCACGTTTTTACCCTCTTTCTTGGTTTGAGCAATAACCCCCTCAAGCATGTTGATACCTGTTGAGAGAGTGCGAAGGAAGCTTTCTTCCTCCTCTTGCATTACGCGGCCAATAAGTACTTGCTGAGCTTTGAGTTCGGGATAAGCATCCCCCATTTCGTGTACCAAAGTAGGCACAAGCTTGCAAAGGAAAGCTTCGCGTTGTCCTAAGAAGGTATAAGCGTAACGCACAGCGCGGCGCAAAATGCGGCGTATAACGTAACCTGCTTTAGCATTTGAGGGCAACTGACCATCGGCAATAGAGAATGAAATGGCACGCAAGTGGTCGGCAATAACGCGCATGGCTACATCAATTTTCTCTTCTTTGCCATATTCAAAGCCCGAAAGCTCAGCTATTTTCTTAATGATGGGTTGGAAAATGTCGGTGTCATAGTTTGAGTTCTTGCCTTGAATGGCACGTACCAAACGCTCAAATCCCATACCCGTATCAATTACGTTCATGCCTAATGGCACGAGTGAACCATTGGCTTTACGCTCAAATTGCATGAACACAATATTCCAAATTTCGATTACTTGGGGGTCATCTTTATTGACCAATTCGCGTCCTGGAACTTTAGCTTTCTCTTCAGCTGTACGGCTGTCGAGGTGAATTTCAGAACAAGGACCGCAGGGACCTGTGTCGCCCATTTCCCAAAAGTTGTCGTGCTTGTTACCATTAATAATGTGGTCGGCAGGCACATGCTTTGCCCAATATGATGCGGCTTCTTCATCGCGCTTTAGGCCTTCCTCTTCAGAACCTTCGAACACGGTTACATAAAGGTCTGCAGGGTTTAGGTGCAAAACATCAACGAGATACTCCCATGCATAGTCAATGGCGCCCTCTTTAAAATAGTCGCCAAAGCTCCAGTTGCCCAACATCTCGAACATGGTGTGGTGGTAGGTGTCGTGACCTACTTCCTCCAAGTCGTTGTGCTTACCGCTTACACGCAAGCACTTTTGTGAGTCTGCGCGTCGGCGTGGCTCAGGGTCGCGTTGCCCGAGTATGATGTCCTTCCACTGGTTCATACCAGCGTTGGTGAACATGAGCGTAGGGTCGTCCTTTATTACCATCGGGGCTGATGGCACGATGGTATGTCCTTTTGACTCAAAAAATTTTTTATATGAGTCGCGGATTTCGTTAGCTGTCATCATATTATATAATGTGTTGTTTTTTTGATTTGTTTGCAAAGGTACTGCAAGGTGATTGAAGAACAAAGCACAAAGCAAAGAATTTTGCTTTGTGCTGCTTACTTATAAAATCTATGTCCTAACCCGTTGGCGTTTTTTTGAGTTAACGGGTTACTAAGTTGATAGGTTAACGGGGTGACAAGTTAACAAGTTGACGGGTTAACAAGTTAGTATGCCATGCGTTACTTATTACGTGAAAATAAGAATGACATGAAACTTAAATAGCTTGACAAACTTACCTGTCAACTTGTTAACCCATTAACTTGCCAACTCGTTGTCCTATTTTTAAAACACACTTTTTATGATTAAAAATGTACCACCAGTTCCACCACCGCTTTGTCACGTTCAGAGGGCTTGGCCAAATCAATGTTGTCGTAAAAGTATTTTTCGTAATTCAGTCGGATGTCAGCCAACACTTTTTTATTCATGGCCATACTTAAGGTGACACCTCCCGTTACACGTTGTCGACTCCCATCAGTAAGTTTGAGCTGACCTTTATCGTCGAGCGTTCCATCTGCATGATTATCCATCACGTCGTAACGAGCTAAAAAACTAATTTTACTAAACACCTTGTGTAAGGGTTGGTTGTAACAAGCCATAGCGTCCCATGCATTCACGTTGGCAAAAGCGCCATTGTGGTAGTGTTTGCGCAGATATTCACCCTCAAGCATGAATCTGCCGCGTTGAAAGGTGATGCCTCCGTCGTAAAGATAGGTGTTGATGCCATTAGGCGAAATTTTTTGAACGGATGCTTGCAGTGTGAGTCCCACGGGTAGGAAGTATTGCACTTTGGCTGAAAAGTTGAACTCCTTTGTCCAATAATCCTTTTGGTTGGTAAGTCCAGAACCATTAAACACACCCGCTTCAAGTTGCAAAGGAATGTTTTGAAAACGATAGCCACCATAAATGCCTACATCGCGCACGTTGCCCACTTGTTTGGCTATAAATGAACGATTGGCAAAGAACTGTTTGTGGGGCGAACGGTGTGCATCAATGCTGAATGGAACACGCATTTGTCCGATGCGTAGGTCAAGTCCCTTGGTAGGTAATACTCCTGCATAGGCATCTAACATTTTGATTTTGCCCTCGTCTGATAGGTCAATCTCTGCTTTATAATCAACAATAGGAGTAACAAAACCATCAAGAGTCACGCGGGCTGTACGCACTTCAAATCGGCTCTCGTTCTCGTTTGTTTGGTATTCGGCCTTAGCGCGTATTGTACCACTCACTTTAGGCAGATAGCTAAACTTTTTAGTTTTTACAGAATCGGCTGTTTGGGCTTGAGTGGCAATGCAACTGGTTGCTGCTAATAGTAAGGTGTAGAGTAGGAATTTCATAGAGTTGTTGAACATTTCTGAAAAGATGGTGAGTTGAAGAGTCGAAAATAGTCAAGAGTCAAATGATAAAATGAGGACTATTGAGATTTTCAACTCTTCAACTCATACATTAGCGCTTTATAATTGTTGGCGGAAGTTCTTGTCAGTAGTAAGCAGACTGCTAAGTTCAAAAGCAAGTTGTTGTAACTCTTGCCCCATGTGCAGCACTAAGGTGTAAGCATTCAAGTTATTGTCTTCGCCTTGAATGGCAATACCCATTTGCTGATTGAAGTCTGCAATGTGCAATTCAATTTGTTTACTTTGCTCAATGAGTGCATCGTTGTCGGTGGCACGTTGGTTACGCATATTCTCAGATATGTTATTCATTAAGGCTATCATTTCGTTGCGAACGCGGCAGAAACGCTCTGACACCTCGGGTTCAATCGGACTGAAGTTGTTGTCAACGTGTTCGCGTGCAGGTTCGGCCATACGTATGATGCCATAGAGCATTTGACGCAATGAGTTATGAATAAGGTGAAAGTTAGTGCTTAAACGTATGGCTGCAACAGGTGGTTGTGCACGGCGTAAGCAAATGGTTTCACGACGTCGAAGATTTTTTAGTTCACGTTTTTCTTTGGTGAGTTCGCGCAAGGCATGGCGCATGGGACGCAATGACTCGCTGAATAATCCATCTGTGCTCTCGGCCAATATGTGTGAATACTTGTCAAGTGTTTCGGCTATGCTCATGTTCATGTGGCGCGAAAGCATAGGAATAATGGCTTCACGATCCTTTTCGGCCAACATTTGCTGAAAGAGAATATCACCCTCTTGCAACTCTTTTTGCTTTTTGGTAAAGCGTTGTTGGCTGTGTATGATGCTATAAATGCCTGCTGCTACAATAATGAAAACGGCCACTACGCCCCCAAAGTTCATGGCCATGGCTACAAAGAAACAAGCACTAAAGGCCACACCAGCAGTGATGAACCAACCACCAATGACGGTAAGTACACCTGTAATGCGGAATACAGCACTTTCACGACTCCAAGCGCGGTCGGCTAATGATGAACCCATGGCTACCATGAAGGTGACAAATGTGGTAGAGAGTGGCAACTTAAGCGAGGTGCCTAAGGCAATGAGTAGTGATGACATAACCAAGTTAGTTGAGGCGCGACACATGTCGTAGGCAGCTTGATTGTCAATAGCCTCCTCGGGTACTTGGAATCTGCTATCAATGAAACGAGCTATAGGAGTAGGGGTGATGTTGCTCAACGCGGTGCCTATAGAGTTGCCCCAACGAACCAAACTACGAGCTACCTTTGATGAACCAAACATTTCGTCGCCCTCATTTTTGCGTGATAGTCCAACTTCGGTTTCGGTAACCTTGCGTGCTTTTTTTGAAGTGGCTAAGGCAAATACCATGATGGCGCCAGCTGCTGCTAAAAAGTAAATGGGGGTTTTAGCCGATTCGGTTAATGACGACATCATAAAGGTGCTTGGGGTGAAGCCTGCTCCATTAGCAGTAAAGTCGCAGAATGATGAAAAACCAGCTAAAGGTACACCAATAAAGTTAACGAGGTCGTTGCCCGCAAAAGCCGTTGATAGGGCCAATGTGCCAATGAGTACGATAATGCGGAATACGTTAACTTTGAAAGCGTGAAGCAACTGCATCACGATGGTGGCTACCACAAAAATGCTTCCTAAAATAATGAGAATGTGAGTGTGAATGTAATTCTTTACATCGGCATTCATAAACGAAAGGTCTTTGAGGCCTTTGAATAGCATGAAGTAAAGAATAGCAGTGATGGCTATACCACCGAAAATGCCAATTTTGTAACGAATATTTTTGGCTATGCTAAATGTAAATACTATACGGGTAATGTACTGTATGAGTGAACCAAACACAAAGGCGATGGGCACGCTAAGGAAAATACCCATAATCACTTCAAGTGCTTTTGATGTGTTTAAGTAGTCGGCCATGCTAAGTGCTGTGCTTCCGTCTGCTATTTTAAGCATGGTAAAAGCAAAGGCTGCACCTAACAATTCAAACACCATTGACACAGTGGTGGAGGTGGGCATACCAAATGAGTTGAAGATGTCGAGCAGTACAATGTCTGTTACCATCACTGCTAAATAAATGTACATGACATCTTGAAAACTAAAATACTGCGGTGAGAAAATGCCATGGCGAGCAATGTCCATCATACCATTGCTCAACACGCAGCCGCAGAACACACCAATACCAGCTATAAGCACTAAGGTGCGAAACTTGGCTGCACGTGAGCCTATGGCTGAATTTAAAAAGTTTACCGCATCATTGCTTACACCTACCCAAAGGTCGAATGCGGCAAGAATGAAAAGGAATATGACCATTCCCAAATACATCCATTCCATACGTTTGCTGATTATAAATTAGAGTTCGTATTTTTTCACGTGCAAAAGTACAGGGGCGATGTTGGGAGTTTGTGACATTTTGGTTAAGAAAGTGTGAACATGGCTGGTTCTGCCTTATTTTGTTAAGTAGGTGTTCATATTCATTCATTGCGTAAAAAAAAAAGAACGAAAGCTATAGCTCTCGCTCTTTTTTACGAAAAGTGTTTGAATAAGTTTCAAAGCCTGTTTAAATGCAATTCAAATAGGGCTTAAATGCGATGAATCATTTCACGGAAGATGTCGGCCATAAGAGGTTGCACGGCATTGGCAGCTTTTTGCACTTCTTCATGACTTACTTCCACAATTTTGCCCTCAACACCTAAGTCGGTAATGATGCTTATGCCAAAGGTGCGAATGCCACAATGGTGAGCCACAATTACCTCAGGAACCGTAGACATGCCTACTGCATCGGCACCCCAAATGTGATACATGCGGTATTCAGCAGGTGTTTCAAAGGTGGGACCCTGAGTAGCAAGGTATACGCCCTCAACAGTGCGAATGCCTTTTTCCTTAGCTATGGCACGCGCCATGTCAAGAAATTCGTGGTCATAAGCTTCGTGCATGTCAGGAAAACGTGGGCCTGTAGGGAAGTTGGGACCATGAAGTGGGTGCTCGGGCATAAAGTTGATGTGGTCTGTGATGAGCATGAGGTCGCCAATTTTAAAGTCTGGGTTCATGCCACCTGAAGCATTGCTCACAAAGAGATTCTTAATGCCAAGTTCATACATTACACGAATGGGGAAGGTTACTTGTTTCATGTTGTACCCTTCGTAGTAGTGAAAACGTCCTTGCAGCGCCATCACCTCTTTACCACCTAAACGGCCAAAAATGAGTTTACCGCTGTGTCCCTCAACTGTGCTAACAGGAAAGTTAGGAATGTCTTTGTACGGAAACTCGTCAATGGTATCAATCTCCTCGGCCAGGTGACCAAGACCTGTGCCAAGTATAATGGCTGTTTCAGGGCGCAATTGGGTATGCTCTTTAATCCAAGCTGCGGTTTCTTTGATTTGTTCTAACATACTGTATGATGGTTTGATTAAATGATAAGTCGTTGGGTTGTGTGTGAACTGACTCTATTTGTACGCTGATGGGCTGTACTAATAAATTGTCAGCTAAAGCAATGTTGAGCTGTGGCATGACGGGTAGCAAGCGTGTCATATCCTTTTGCGTAGTCAGTGCTATAGTGCATGCATGTTGTTGCCACATGTCATTGATGCGTTGCACATCTTTACTATTAAAGGTGTGATGGTCGGCAAAGGCAGCTACTACAACGTTAGCTCCTTGCTGCTGTAGGTGCTTGACCAAAGGTGCGGGGTTAGCTATGCCTACAATGAGCAGTATGTTTTGCCCTTGAAGCAATGGCTGAGGCAAAGGTCGCATGTCGGGAGTTAGCAATGTGTTGTAAACAATATGGCTGTAAAAGAGTTGTTGCCCCTTATCTGTTTGCAATTGCGGTCGCTCATGAGGCAAGCACTTTGTAACAACAATGGCTTGTGCACGTTTAGCAGCACTGGCGGGTTCGCGTAATCGCCCCCAAGGTAACAGGTGATCGTATGTGTAGAGTCGGTGAGCATCAGTGAGTAGCACATTATAGCCTGCTTGCACGTAGCGGTGTTGATAGGCATCGTCAAGCACAATAACGTCAATGAGGGGCTGCAGTTTTAGCAAATGCTCAATGCCTACACATCGATTTTCGCACACGGCTATGGTGGCAAAAGGGCAGTTATGCATCATCTGAAAAGGCTCATCGCCAATGTCGGCAGCAGTGTGACGTGTGGCATCAGCTAAAATGTAGCCCTTTGTGCGGCGGCCATAGCCGCGTGACAACATGGCTACCTGCCAACCTTCGTTGTGGAGCAAATGTAGCAAATACTCAACATGTGGTGTTTTGCCAGTCCCTCCCACTGAAAGGTTACCTACACATATAATAGGGAGAGGGTAGCGATGTGAATGAAGCCAACCATGGTTAAACATCCAACCTCGCAGCCATGCCACACTGCCCCATATGAGTGACAAAGGCATGGTAATGAGTGCTAAAAGTGATGAGCAAAGCTGCATATGTATTGAATGTAATGAGTAAAATAATATCTACTTGTAAAATAAAAATGAGCACCTATTTATAACTTAGCCAATAGTGAGGTTGAAAAGTTTGATTCTCTTTTCAACCTCTCTATGGTAAGCTGGAGCTCAACTACTTAAGATTGGGCACAAAGAACATGCGAGCTTGCAAGCAGTCTTGTGGTTTCATACCATTAAGTGTGCTAACAAAGCGTAGAGGAGCGTAGTATTCGCCCAAGGCAGCTTGCAACTTCTCCTCCATGTAGTCACGTTTAATGGTAGAGTTCATCAGTTGGTCCATCCAACTATCCTTGTTAGGCGTGTCAACAACAGTGTAACTCTTGAGCTTAGCACGTTGTGCAGCAACAGCAATGGCGTCGTCAAGTGTACCCAGTTTGTCTACCAATTTTATTTTGAGCGCTTGGTTGCCCGTCCACACACGGCCTTGCCCTATGTGGTCAACTTGTTCAGGGGTCATGTGTCGGCCAGCAGCTACACGACTAATAAATAGTCGATAGCCACGATTAACGTATTGCTGCATGGCCATAGCTTCATCGGCATTAAATCCACGTCCCATTGTACCAAAGTCTGATGATTTGTTGGTTTTTACCACATCAAAGTGTAGACCTAACTTTTCAGTCATCAGTCCGCTAACATCTGGAATCATACCAAATATGCCAATGCTACCCGTCAGAGTGGTGGGTTCGGCAACAATGTAATCGGCTCCACACGACATGTAATAGCCACCTGAGGCAGCCATGCCACTCATTGAAACAATCACGGGTTTCTTCTTTTTGAGCAATTGAATAGCTCTCCACATTTGTTCTGAAGCATAAGCGCTGCCACCCCCCGAGTTGATGCGGAGCACTACCGCCTTAATGTCATCGTTATTGGCTAAGCGGTCAAGGTCTTCAACCACCTTTGACCCCACAATATATGATTCGTTGCTTGTGATAGAACTGCTGGTAACTTGGTCAACAATGTCGCCCTGTGCATAGTACACTGCAATGCTGCCATCTCCACTCTGTGGTTTGTGAAGTTTAGCTAATTCAACAGGTGAAACAAAGTTAACCTTATCTTGTTGACTGAGATTACGCAACAGAGTGCGCACACCATCAGCATAGCTTAATGTGTCAACAAGCTGTGCCTTGACATAATTTTGTGGCTCAGTAAATGTCATGTAACGGTCGGCATAGGCATTGAGTGAATCAGCGGGCAAGTGACGTGAAGCTGCAACATCTCTGCACACGTTTTTCCATATGTCACCAATGAAGGCCGTAACCTGTTCACGGTTGGCATTGCTCATGCTTGTGAGTATGAAGGGTTCAACTGCACTCTTGTATGTGCCCACTTTGAACACTTGCATCTTAACACCCACCTTTTTAAGCAAGTCAGTGAAAAATATAGGTTGTGAGGCAATGCCATGCCATGCTAACATACCACTGGGGTTAAGTATCACCTTGTCGGCTGCAGAGGCTACGTAGTAGGCACCTTGTTCATAATTATCGCCATACGCCACAATGAACTTTTTGCTTTGTTTAAAGTCAATCAGAGCTTTGCGTAATTCCTGCACCGAAGCATAGTCAGCTATCAGAGTACCTCCTTCAAGATAAATGCCGCTGATGGCATTGTTCGTCTTGGCCACTTTAATAGCCTTTATAATGTCGTCTAATCCTTGTGATTGCGCTATGTCGTTGCCTAAGAGCTCTGAAAAAGGATTGTCCTTAGCACGTTCGTTAATAGAGCCATTGAGCGAGATGCGTAGTATGGTACCATCCTTAACTGAGGGGGTGCCACTACCAGCAATAGCAATTATAACCAACATGAGCAAACTTATAACGCTCAACAAAAAACCTGTGCAAAAAATGCCCACTATGGTGGCAAGCACATACTTAAAGAATTGTTTCATGTGTATATGTGTTTATGTTGTTTATTGTGTAAGACGCATATTTCTTGCACAATACTACAGGTTATGCTGTTTAAAAGTTAATGTCCACTTCAACAGGACAGTGGTCAGACCCAAAAATTTCGGTGTGAATATTTGCATCTGTCAACTGCGACTGTAAGCGGTTGGATGTGAGAAAATAGTCAATGCGCCATCCTGCATTCTTTTCGCGCGCACGGAATCGATAGGACCACCATGAATAAATGCCTTCAGTTGTGGGGTTGAAAAAGCGAAAAGTGTCAGTAAAGCCAGCAGCTAATAATTCGCTGAACTTATTTCGCTCTTCATCGGTGAACCCCGCATTTTTCCTATTTGTTTTGGGATTCTTTAAGTCAATTTCTTGATGTGCCACATTCATATCACCGCAAACAATCACGGGCTTTTGCTTGTCAAGTTCTTGCAGATAGCAACGAAAAGCATCATCCCATGTCATGCGATAGTCAAGTCGTCGCAGTCCATCTTGTGAGTTGGGCGTATACACCGTAACAAGAAAGAACTGAGGCATTTCGAGTGTAATGACGCGCCCCTCGTGGTCGTGCTCCTCAATGCCCAGTCCGTAAGTAACGTTGAGAGGTTGGTGCTTGGTAAAGATGGCCGTGCCTGAATAGCCTTTCTTCTCGGCAGAGTTCCAAAACGATTGATAACCATCAAAGGCTATATCTAATTGGTGCGGCTGCATTTTAGTCTCTTGCAAGCAAAAGAAATCGGCATTGAGTGTGGCAAAGGCTTCGCGAAACCCTTTGCCATCGCAGGCACGCAACCCATTTACATTCCATGAGATGAATTTCATATGTAAAGTTTTATGTATAAGTAGGTGTTCAAATTTATTTTATACTGTCAGTAGAAATTATTTTTACATAGAACGCACTTTCAATGTAAAAATAAATTTGATTACCTACTTACGTGTTGGCAGAATGAGCAAACAAGTTGACAAGTGAATGGTTAATAGGTATGTTAGCCAAGTTCTTTTAGTTTTTACCATTCTTACTTTAACATAATAAGTAAAGCCTACTTACTTGTTAACTTGTCAACCCGTTAACCAATAATTCCGCCAACGGATGAAGTGTTTAATAATATTGCGAAGATAGCAACTTATCTTGATACGAAACGGCATCTCGCGTTTTTTTCTTAACTTTGCACCCATATTTTTATATAGTGAAGAGTAAATAAGTTATTAAAGAATGAAACATATATTCCTTTTACTGCTGTTGATGTTATCAACTTCGTTATGTTTGCAAGCACAGCCGCAGTTTGAATTTGACCATACAACGCAAGAGATGGGCTCGCTACTTTGGCAACATCCGCAAACAGCCACCTTTAAGGTAACAAACAAGGGAACACAGGATTTGCTTATAACCAATGTGCGCTCTGACTGTGGTTGCACCAACGTTGAATGGTCAACAGCTCCTATTGGCCCTGGTAGCACAGGTTTTATCAAGGCTACCTATGATGCAGAGTTGTTGGGGCACTTTAACAAAGGATTGGCAGTTTACACCAATATGGATGCTCAACCACACTATTTGCAATTGGTGGGTGTAGTAGCCATGAACAACAACACGTTGGCTGCAGCCTCAACTTATCCCTACAAGGTGGGTGACTATTATTTAAGCACAGATGATGTAGAGTTTGATGACGTTAATCGTGGCGACACACCAAGTGTAGTACTTTCTATATTAAATGGTAGCAAAAAATCATATCGCCCAGAGTTGATGCACTTGCCAAAGTACATCACAGCACACGCCGATCCTGCTGTTATTCGTCCAGGCCGAGTAGGACGTATATTGTTAACACTTAATAGTAGTGAACTGCATAGCATGGGGCTGACGCAAACCAGTGTATACTTGAGCCGCTTTATGGGTGACCGCGTGAGCAAGGAAAATGAAATAAATGTGTCGGCTACATTGCTGCCCGACTTTATTGAAACGCCCTCACAACAAGCGTTGGCTCCTATTGCTCAACTTGATAGCACGCATATTACTTTGCCTCCCCTTGGTAAGAAAAAGAAGGTGTCAGGACAACTTATGCTTAAGAATATGGGCAAAACTCCGCTCGTAATTAATGCTTTGCAAGTGTATAACCCTGGTATCAGTGTTAGTTTGGGCAAGCGCCGCATTGACCCAGGTGAAGCTGAAAAACTGAAAATAACCATTAGCACGAACACTTCGTACTTCAAGGGGCGTCGTCGTATATTGCTCATAACCAATGATCCTGACCACTCAAAGATAGTGGTTGACGTAATGGTAAGGAAATGATTTTTTAAGTGCAAAGTTTGGCCGTTCAACAAAATGTTCGTAATTTTGCACTGCAATCGGAAAGTAGCGCAGTTGGTAGCGCACTACGTTCGGGACGTAGGGGTCAGGCGTTCGAGTCGCCTCTTTCCGACAGAAAAGGATGTGTTGTAACGTAATACATCCTTTTTTCGTGTATATAACCTTATAATACTTTGCCAAGTATAGTATCCTTAATATACTTTTAATTAATCCTTATAGAGTCCGCTTGAAAAAGTCAAGAATCGTGTTCCAATTCAAAACATGCTTACATTTTGTGATACTATATTGTCAGTAAACATATCCGCTAAAGCTCAAATAGCATAGCAACCCTATCCGCAATGCTCATAAACAGGCATTACGGATGATTTTTGGAAAAGTACCCCCCCCCTAGTCAAAATAAGTTTTGCAAAAACAAAAGAAACTAAAAGGGCTGAATTCCAGGCGAGGAATCCAGCCTTAATTTTTCGGTCGGACAGGAATAAATTTAGATACCGCTTTTCGGAAATATTGACTTATTAAATAGACGTAATGACGTAAATTGATAGTCATATAATGGTAGTAAGGGATGGGCAGTTGGGGGATAAAGAAGAGAATGTAGGGGATAAATGGTATGTATTTATGCAAATAATGCAAATTAAGGTTATAAAGTTTATAAAAAATGCGTCTATTTTATATGGTAATATCATTTTTGCGGGGCTATGAAATGTCTTGTATCAGTAAAAAATTTATCTCATATACCCATATTCTAACCAATAGACATTCTATTCAATAGATAGCATAGTACTCAAAGGCACATGAGCATAGTACTCAAAGGCACATGAGCATAGTATTCAAAGGCACATGAGCATAGTACTCAAAGGCACATGAACATAGTACTCAAAGGCACATGAGCATAGTACTCAAAGGCACTTGAGTATAGTACTCATTGCCACTTGAGTATAGTACATTGTCTAAATATATTCTTGCGATTTACTTAGATATAGATATTCTATTGCGTCCATTTTCTGAAAAAGTAAGCCCCTAAGTCAAATAAAGTTAGTTTAGTCATTTATGTTGAATCAGATAAACATTAATGCCCATTAATTGAACGTTCATTATTCGTTAATGATATATCAAAGAAATAACAATACTTCGGTAAAAAATTACCGAAGTATTGTTATCCCGAACTCGCGTTAAAAGGCAACAGCTGCGTTGATAATATTTAAGATTGCTTCAGTGTAAACAAGAATTCAAGCCCACCTTCGGTTCTGTTGCGTACGGCAATTTCGCCTTTGTGAAAACATACAGCATTGCGCACAATGGATAGACCAAGTCCTGTTCCGCCATTGTCGCGTGTACGACCTTCGGTGACGCGATAGAAACGTTCGAATAATCGAGGCAAGTGCTCCTCGGGCACACCGCAACCTGTGTCGTAAACCGAAAAGTAAACAAACTCGAGACTAACCTTGTAGCAGTTTATATAGATGCTTTTTCCTTCGCCTGCGTAGCGTAAACTATTTTCAATTAAATTGCGGAAAATGGAGTATATAAGAGAGTAATTGCCATTAATGGCCAAGTCTTTGGGAAGGGTGCAATGCAGTTGCATGTGGGTTTGTTCAAACTTGTCGTGTAGTTCCTCTTGTACATCTTTTATCAAGTGTATGATGTCAACTTGCTCGCGGGGCATAAGTTCGGCTGCCTCCTCAGTTTTGGTAATGAGGGCAACATCGCGTATGAGATCTGTGAGCCTTTCAACTTGAGCATGTGCTTTTTCAAGAAAATAATGTTTGCGTTCATCACTTAAGTTCGGACAGTTAAGTATTGTTTCAATATAGCCGCGTATGCTACTTACGGGGGTGCGCAACTCATGCGTGATGTTGTTGCTCATTTGCTGTTTCAATTTTTTATTTTTCTCAGCTTTGGTAATGTCAGCTAAGGTAAGTTCAAAACTGCCATCACTATAAATGAGCACCTGTACATTAAATGTGGTGCTGCCTGCTTGAGTGGTGAAACGAAATATGGGAGCCTCCTCAGTTAATGGGCGTGTGCCCCCATTGAGTTCTACAAACTCCTTGGCGGGAGCAAAGGCTTGAGCATTCCATATGGTGTTGATGTCGGGTGTAGGATGATCGAGCAGCAAATTCACGTATTGCGTAAAACGTGGGTTGGCATAAATGTGCTTGTAGTTAGGGTTAAAGATGGCTATGCCCTCTTCAAAATAATGAAAGTGGCGCATGAGGCGTTCACGCTCAAGTGCAATCTTTTGGTTTGACTCCTCCAACTGTTGATATTTCTGCATAATGCAGCGTCCCATGTCGCCCAATTCAGAGTGTGGAAAATGAATGTGGGTGTAGTCAACAAGTCCACGGTCAGCTGACTGCATAAAGTTGCGCAATCCCGAAACAGCTTTGCCAAAACGGTCGGATATTTGAATAAGTATGACTAAGGCTATGGGAAATAGCATGAGCACAAACCATAAAAACACATTGTCGGCCTTCATAAAGTCTTGTACCGCCGTGTCGTAGGGTAGTGCTACACGCACAATGTAGTGGCCATAATTCTTGGCATAGTAAAAGTATTCGCAATGGTCGGTGTCAGATGTTCTGATGTCGTTACCCTCAGTGTTGGTTATGGCAGCCTTCACTTCGGGACGGCTTAAGTGATTGCCCATCTCGTCAATGTTGTGATGAGTCGACTCAAACTTTACGTCACCGCGTTGATTTATAACGGTAAGTCGTAGGTCGGAAGGCAGTAGCTGTAGTACGTTTTGCAGGCTAATGGTGTCTTTGCTTATTTGTTGGCGGTCAATGGTTTTAGCCACAACGTTGGCATAACAGCGTAAGCGCGAATCAAGCAAATCGCGCTTGTACTGTCGTTCGCGGTTATATTGAAACACTACCAATAGTGCGGTAAATAAGGCAAAGAGTAGTGTGAAGTTGAGTAGTAGTTTTTGTTTATAACTCAAGTGTTTCATAGTTCAAAGCAGTATCCGTAGCCTTGTCGGTTGTTGATGTGAATGGATTCATCGCCTAATTTGCGACGAATGCGTGCGATGTGTACGTCGACGGTGCGGTCAAGCACATAGGTCTCGCCATGCCATACGACAGCTAAAATTTCGGCACGTGAGAACACACGTCCTGGCTCTTTGGCTAACATGCTGAATATGCCGAACTCTTTAGGTGATAGTTTCACATCATTGTCGTGGCAAAGTACAAGCTTCTTGGCAAAGTCAATGGTGAGTTCGCCCACTTTTAATTCGCTACATTTGTTTTCTTCTTTGGTTCGTCGCAACACGGCTTTGATGCGAGCTAATACTTCGTGAAGTGAAAAGGGCTTTGAAATGTAGTCATCTGCTCCAGCTGAGAAGCCTGTTAATAAGTCATTTTCAGTGTCTTTGGCTGTAAGGAATATGATAGGGGTCTTAAGTTTCAACTCGTTGCGTAGCTTGTTGGCCATGCGGTAGCCCGACATGCCGCCTAACATGACATCGAGCAAAATAAGGTTGTGCTCGGGTGATAAAATGTGTAAAGCCTCTTCGGCAGATTCTGCGGTGTCTACTTCATAACCAGCGCTTTCGAGGTTACATTGTAATATTTCGCGCAAATCGGGTTCGTCGTCAACGACAAGTATCTTTTGTGACATAATTTTTTATGTGTAATTTCGTTTATTGATTTTTCGTTGCAATATTACACATTTATATATAGGTAGTGTTGCCTATGGTTGTTAATTTTTTGTGAAGATGCTGTTTACCCACTTAACATTTTACTTTGTCGGTAAAGTTGAGACCCTTTTAGACCAACATCTGCTATAAAACAAAAACAAGCAAAGCATTTACTGCCAACGTTTCAATAGTGCAGTAGATGTTTTGCTTGTTATGCAGTGTATTCAACGTAATAATTGTGTGTTTGAATACAAACTTGTATGTTTATTTTAAGATGCCTTCAAGTTCCTCAACATCACGTCTGAAGTTTTTATCTATACCGATGCGTCGCCCCACTTGGTTGCAAGCATAAAGCACGGTGCTATGGTCACGTTTGCCAAACATACGACCTATTTGGCTATAAGTGGTTTCAGTGTACTTGTGTATAAGGAACATGGCTATTTGCCGAGCTTGCACTATGGCTTGCTTACGGCTTTTTGATGTTAAGTCTTTGGGCTTAGTGCCATAACGTTGACACACGGCCGAAGTAATGTCGTCGGCCGTGAGTTCTTTCTTTTCTAAATTCACAGCACGTGCCACAACACGTTGGGTAAGTTGTAGGTCAATTTCGCAATTGTCAACCACCGAATAGGCCATGATAGAGTTAATAATGCCCTCTAACTCGCGCACACTGCTCTCAACATTTTGAGCTATGTATTGCACCACATCGGCTGGAATTACTTTTTGCAAGCCATCGCGCTTGATTTTTGAAATGAGTATTTCGCGACGCAATTTTGTGTCGGGCTTTTCCATTTCAACCACCATGCCCCACTTAAAGCGGGTGAGCATACGTTCTTCAATGCCTTCGAATAGCACAGGTGGACGATCGCAAGTGATAATAATTTGACGATTGTTTTGCTGCAAATGGTTGAATATATGGAAAAAGGCCATTTGCGTTTTAGAGGTTGTAATTTCTTGTATATCGTCAATAATCAACACTTCAATTGACTGATAAAAGTTGATAAAGTCATTTTGGGTGTTGTGAATGACAGAGTCGGTGTATTGCGTTTTAAACACATGAGCCGAAACAAACAATACACGCTTGTTGGGATCATTCTCTTTAATGCGCACACCAATGGCATTGACAAGGTGTGTCTTGCCTACACCACTTGGGCCGTACAGAAAGAAGGGGTTAAAGGCACTACGCCCTGGAGTTTCGGCAATGCTTAATCCTACACTGCGTGAGAGCTTATTGCTATCACCCTCAACAAAGTTGTCGAAGGTATAACGGCGATTGAGCTGTGAATCGAGTGGGGGGAGTGCTTGGCTTTCTTGCTGCGGGGTAACGCGGTAGCGGTTAATCTCTTTTTCCTGCTTTTTAGTTACCATGTTAAGCAATGGCTCGGGTGCAATGTTGCCTAAGGGGGCTTTCTTAATAATATATTGCAACTTAATGCCACTGCCCATGTAGTGGTGAATCACTTGCATAAAGTAGTTTACATAACTTTTGTCGAAAAGCTCGGCAAAGGTTCGATTGGGAACACCCACCTTCAACTCACCTTGCTCAAAACTGATATATTGCAAAGGTTCAAACCAAGCAGCGAAAAGGTCGCTTGGTATATTCTGCTTGAAAAACTTCATGCAGTCTTGCCAGTTTTGAGGTGTAGGAGTGTCCATATATATGCCGCTTTTATGTAATGCCCTTATGTTTGGGTGTGCAAATTTCGATATTTATTTTGGATAAAAAAAGCTATGAGGGCATTTTATATGTGCAAATGCGTGACAACTGTGTGTTGACGTATTGATAGACTCTTTGCCACATGACATCGAGCATAGCACTGGCCATGAACAGAGTGATGATGGTAACGGTTATGGCTAATGCATAAAGCGCAGTACTGCTTGTTTGTTGGTCAATGAAATTTATGAGTTGAAAGTAATGAGGACGTACATAGGCTTGTTGGTGTGTGAGGTAGGCAGCAAAACTGCCTGCTGCTACCACATTGATGATGTGGCTTTTAAACTGCAAACGTGTAAAGAAGAGTAGCAACGACATGGCACTGATAATGACCAAGGGATTGCTATAGGCAGTGAATAGGGGTAAAAACCAATTGTGAAATTGGGGGGCAAAGAAGGCTGTGCTCCATAAAGTGAGCGACATGATGAGTGTATTGACTATGTAGGGCATTAATAGGGCTACCGTGTGATAACGCTCTAATCGTGGGGCTAAATAGAGGCGCATGTAGCGTCCTAACAGGTAAAGCCCAAAGAATGAGATGGTTGAAAATCCACGCGAAAGGTCGCTGCTAACAAATGAAAGGGGAATGCTAAGGGTGAAAAATAGCACTAAAAAGTGACGCAGTTGCTTTTCGCTACTTTGTTGCACAAAGCTGTTGAGCACGGGAGTGAACAAGTAAAGCAACACATAAGCTCGCACAAACCAATAGCTCCATATAACCTTTAGGTAGTCGTAAAGCTGATGGGGCAGTGGTAAACCTAAAAGGTACATAAACACAAACATGGCAAGACTGATAAAGGTACACTCGCTCACAATGCGTAGTAACCCTTTCAGTTTGAAACTGGTGCCAAACCAACCTGTGATGAGTACAAACACATTGACACACTGCATACAGGCTGCAGCGGTGGTGATAATTGACAACCAACGCCAAGGTGCATGTGTGATGGATGACGTGTGTGCGTAGCCAAAGGTTTCGAATGTGGCATGAAGCAATAGCACCATGAGCATAGCTATGATGCGTAGCAGTTCAATGTTTGATTGTCTTGCCTTGTGCATGTGGGTGTGGTGTTAGGCAATGCTCAATAGTTCAACATCGAAAATAAGGGTGGAGTTGCCTGGTATGTCACCATCGGTGCGACTACCATAGGCCATGTTGGCGGGTAGGTAGATGGTCCATCTATCACCTGGGCGCATTTGGCTCAGGGCTATTTGCCAACCTTCAATTACTTCAAACAACCGAAATGCTGCGGGTATGCCGTCGCGGCGCGAGTCGTCAAACACGTGGCCATTAATAAGACGCCCCGTATAGTGCACGCATACTACGCTGCGTAGGTCGGGGCGGCGACCCTGTGGGTTACCACTTTTTTGTATTTCGTAAAGTATGCCTTTAGCTAATTCTTTTACTCCCTCCTCTTGTTTTTTGGCTATAAGGTAGGCTTCGTTCTTTTGCTTGTATTCAGATTTCTTGCTCATCTATTATAATTGCTTGTTGTTGCAAATGTAAGGAAAACTATTGAATTGGTGGCATTTGTAGTCCCTTGTTATCAAAAAAACAGCCCTCACGCTAATGGTGATGGGCTGTTTTAAGATTATATAGTAATGCTTTTGTGTTGTGAGCTATTATGAACAAATGTGGAGTTGCATGCTGCTCTCAACACAAGGTGAAGGCTTTTATTCACCACGTTGAATGTAGGCAATAACATCGCCCTTATTGACGCGTGCACCTTGTTTTGCGTTGATTTCAACCAACTTGCCACCCATAGCTGCGGGCAGTTCGCTGATTTGGCCGTGCGTGTTTTCAATGTAGCAGAAGCGGTCACCCTCATTGTATTCCTTACCAATGTAGGGTTCTATAGCTTTAACACATTCACCATCACCACCAATTTCCCACAGAATGGTACCACTCTCAGGAGCAACAATGGCATCGGCCTTAGCGTGCTTAAAGGCAGTAGCCTCTTCAATGCTCATGCCACTGGCACCAGCTTTGTCTTTGGCAGCTTGCAAGTCGGCCAAGAAACGCTTTTTAGCTGCACCACTCTTATAGTCGCGATACTGTGTTTCGTGCATGGCAAACTCAAAGAGTTCTTCATCGTCTTCACCACGATCCCAACCATTCTCTTCCATTTCCTTTTCAAAGCGAGCCAAGTCATCGGGATAGTAACTTTGGGGATCAGCATCGGTAAACTCAAAGCCTTTTTCCTTAGCCAACTCTTTAATTTCGGGTGCCACCTCACCAGGCAAACGTCCGCTCTTGCCTAAAATCATACCCCAAATAGAGTTATCCATCATTGAGTAACGAGGCTTACCCATTGACTCTGTGAGCAAGTTCATCAAGGCAATGTTCTTAACATATTGTGAGAAGGGGGTAACCAAAGGAGGATAACCTACACGAGGCCAAACATAAGCTACTTCGTTAAACAATTTTACGAGCAACTCATCTTCAGAGAGTTCAGCTTCGCCTTTAGCCTTACGATTGTTGTTGATAGCGCCCATCACACCCGTAAGGTCAGCCATCATTGAACCCATCATACCACCAGGCAGACCGCAGCCCAATAACAATGATGACATAAGTTTGTTGGCAGGGTTCATGAAGTAACCCAAGAAGTCGTCAATAAACTCTTGCGTTAACTTGCGAGCCTCCATATAAGCATCCATGTTAATCTCGGGAACATCAAAGCCAGCATGCTTCAGCATTGATTGCACTGAAATAACATCAGGGTGTACTTTACCCCATGAGAGTGGTTCGATAGCTGTGTCAATAACATCGGCACCATTGCGGCAAACCTCAAGAATAGAAGCCATTGACAAGCCAGGGCCAGAGTGACCATGATATTCAATAATCACCTCAGGGTGCTTATCCTTAATCATCTTGGTGAGCTGGCCTAACATAGCAGGCTGCCCAATACCAGCCATATCCTTTAAGCAGATTTCAGGTGCACCTGCTTCAATCAGTTGGTCAGCAATCTTGGCATAGTACTCTGCAGTGTGAATGGGTGAGTTGGTAATGCAAAGCGTAGCTTGGGGAGTCATGCCAGCCTCAAGAGCGTAATGAATGGATGGGATGATGTTGCGTACATCGTTGAGTCCGCAGAAAATGCGAGTGATGTCAACACCCTGTGCGTGCTTTACCTTGTACATGAGTTTGCGTACATCAGCAGGTACGGGGAACATACGCAATGCGTTCAAGCCACGATCAAGCATGTGGGTCTTAATGCCCACTTCATTAAAAGGCTTAGTAAAGGCACGAACTGCCTTGTTAGGATTTTCACCATAAAGCAGGTTAACCTGTTCAAAGGCACCACCATTGGTTTCAACACGGGCGAAGCATCCCATTTTTATGATAACAGGTGCTATGCGCTCCAATTGGTCCTTGCGCGGTTGAAACTTTCCGCTGCTTTGGAACATGTCGCGATAGACAAGACTAAATTGAATCTTACGCTTTGTCATATATTTATTGCAAATGTGTGTTGGCTCATATATAAAATAACACGTTATAAATAACAATTTGACTTTTGGGCCAAGGAGCCTAACTCATTGTAGGTTATAACGTGCCCTATAGCAGAGCCTACTTATTATTCCTTATTTTAAGTAAATTGCTCAAATCGCTTTAATTTGTGCGGTGCAAAAGTACAAAAATTATTTTGAACACCTACTTATCGACAATAGAAATGGTGAGAGAATGTGTCAATAGGTATTTATTGCCATTATGTTCGTAGTTGGGTTATTGAGTACTTTTGCCTCTAAACAGTGCTTCTTTAGGGTGGTTCTAAAAAATTTGGTTGTTATTTTTATACCTTATCGTGTGTGTATTTTTGACAATTCACCCCGCTATGCTCCTTTGTTTACTAACAAAATACACACATTTGTAGGGTACAAATCAACTTATCAGAATGATTAGAACCACCCTTTAATGATTTTTATGTGACATGTATCAAATGTAAATCACAGAAAATGCCGAACTTTGTATGCGTAAGAAATATGTAAATAATCACTCCTTAAATGATTCTTTTTGCCAATGACAACAACCCTTATTGTTTTAATTGTTACTGTCATCTTTTTTATATGGGGTAAAATTAGGGCTGACGTAATAGCTTTAGCGGCCTTAACCACACTCCTATTATTAGGTGTGCTCACTCCAACAGAGGCTTTAGCGGGCTTTTCATCTCCTATAGTTATTATGATGATTGGACTCTTTGTGGTGGGAGGTGCCATTATGCAAACGGGGCTTGCACGCCTTACGGGTAATAAACTGATGGCTTTGTCGCGTGGCAATGAAAAGGTCACATTCTTGCTCGTAATGATAGTAACCTCTTTTATTGGCGCGTTTGTGAGCAATACGGGTACGGTAGCTTTGATGATGCCTATAATTGTAAGTTTGGCTTCAGGTTCGGGTATGCAGTCAAGCAGGTTGCTCATGCCGCTTGCTTTTGCAGGAAGTTTGGGGGGAATGCTCACTCTTATTGGCACTCCGCCCAACCTTGTGATTGATGAAGTGCTGGCTGAGGCTGGATATAAATCTTTGAGCTTCTTTTCTTTTTTACCCGTTGGCCTTATTGTTATAGCGATAGGTATAATTGTGCTTATGCCACTGAGCCGATTATTTTTAAGTAAGCAAAAGACCATAAAGCAAAGGGTGCAGGGCAAGTTGCCTGAAGACCTGGTGGACGAATACCAATTACTCAATAATTTGCATTGTTATAGTGTACCTCCTAAGAACACTATGAAAGCTGATGGAGTCGAAAGTATGAGCCTTGTGGGCAAAACGCTCAAAGAGTTGAGCATACAAAAGCTATATGGTGTGAGTGTGATTGAGATAAGAAATGAAAAGAAGTCTCCACTTTCAATTGTGAAGGACTTGAATCAAACCTTAGCTAAGAGCAATAGCGTTATAAGTGAGGGCGACACCTTGTACCTAATGGGTAATGAACATCAAGTAAAGTGTTTTGCCGCTGACTACGGACTGCAAAGGCTGAGTGATGTGAAAATAGACTTTTATGATTTAGGACTGATGGAGATTGTTGTGATGCCAACATCCAGTTTTGTGGGATTGCGCATAGGTGAGGCCAATCTTCGCAACCGATTGGGCATAAACGTGTTAGGGGTGAAAAGAGGAGGCGAACGCCGACATGTAATAGCAGCAACTTCGCCCGTTGATGTCACCACATCGGTTATGGGTAAGAGTGAAAATACGCTGAGTAATGAGTATTTTACAGATAACATTATAAACACCAAATTACGTGTGGGTGATGTGCTATTGGTGCAAGGAGAATGGTCAAATTTGTCGCATCTGGCTTATGATACAGAGAACTGGGTTGTATTGGGGCAGCCTGACAAAACGGCCGATAAGGTGATATTAGACTATAAAGCCCCGCTCGCTGCTCTCATCATGTTGCTCATGGTAGTGGTGATGGTGTTTGATTTTATCCCCATAGCTCCTGTTACAGCAGTTGTTACAGCGGGGTTACTCATGGTGCTTTGTGGTTGTTTTCGTAATGTTGAAGCTGCTTACAAAACCATTAATTGGGAGAGCATAGTGCTAATAGCTGCCATGTTGCCCATGTCAACAGCATTGGAAAAGACGGGAGTGTCAACCTTGGTGTCGCAAACACTGGTGAGTTGCCTTGGCACTTACAGCCCCATGTTGCTTTTGGCAGGCATATATTTTACCACATCGTTATTGACAATGTTCATTAGTAATACGGCTACGGCTGTGTTAATGGCTCCGATAGCCTTAACTGCGGCAGTACAAGTGGGAGTGAGCCCTTATGCTTTTCTTTTTGCTGTTACGTTAGGTGCCAGCATGTGTTTTGCCTCACCCTTTTCAACTCCACCCAATGCGTTGGTTATGAAAGCTGGGGGCTATAGCTTTATTGACTATGTAAAGGTGGGGTTGCCCCTTCAAATTATTATAGGCATTGTCATGACATTTGTGCTTCCATGGCTCTTTCCTATGTAAAAAAATCCGTTTGCTACAAGGTGCAAAATCTTGTGGCAAACGGTATCTTTTTTAGAATGTAAGTAGGAAAGTAATGCAGATGAATAAGTAGGTGCTCAAAGTGATTTTGAACACCTACTTATTACAATAACTTATTACTTAATGTTGTTACGTATTTTCTTAAGATAAGCATTCAGTGCCTCTTCATCTTTATTGTCAATAATGCCGATGAGTTCCTTCAACTCTTCACGAATTTTTGAAACTTGTCCGCTGGTACGTGGATTGAACAGAATTTCGCGTAGCAAGGTATCATCTTCACCTAACACTCCGCGCGCAATTTGCATGTGACGCTTAAAGGTAGTACCTGGGGCGTCTTGATGCTTCATAACTGCAGCAAACACAAAGGTGCTAACAAAGGGGATGCTGAGTGAGTAAGCTACGGTTTCATCATGCTCATCGAATGTGTACTCACACACGTGTAACCCCAAGTGGTTGTAAAGGTCGCGAAAGAAAAGGCGACCCATATAGTCACCCTCAGTAATGATTATAGCATTTTCATTACTAAGAGCACCTAAGTTGGCAAATGTAGGGCCAAACATGGGGTGGGTGCTCACATATCGCATGCCGCATTGTGCATAAAATTCACGCAGTCCTGTCTTTACAGATGCTATGTCGCTAATGATGCAGTCGTGTGGCAAACGTGGAATGACCGATTTAAACACGTCAAGCGTGTACTTCAATGTAACGGCATTGATAACCATTTCGGGCTGAAAGGCATCAATCTCTTCAAGTGTTGTAAAGCGTTGCGTGTTATACATAAAGCGCAAACGCTTGGCATCTATGTCATAAACGGCTGTCTCGTGGTCAAAACTGAGTAGGTCAACAAAGAATGACCCCATTTTACCCGCACCGAGAATCAGTATTTTCATTGTTGTAAGAGTTGGTATTTGGCAAGCTTGTTAGGCTTGCCGCACTCGTGGCATATGTGATGTGTGAAGTTTTGTATTAGGAATATGGTTTATATAGACGATGCAATTGCTGTTCAAAATGGCCTATCCCACCTTAATATTACATGTAAATTTCATACATTATTATCCCACTACGAGTGCGGCATGCTTTTTTATTGATTCATTACTTCAATTTGTTGACGAACACTCTCTTCGTGAATGCTTTCAAATACATCTTTAATAAAGTCAGATGACATGCCACAAAGCACCCCCTGTGCACCGCGCTTGTCAAGAATTTCGGTGTAACGACTTGTCTGTACCACAGTCATGTCATGCTTGCGCTTGTATTCACCAATTTCGCGGCTAATGCGCATGCGTTTAGCAAAGAGTTCAATAAGTGAATTATCAATTTCGTCAATTTGATGGCGTAAAGCGCTGAGGCTTTCGGTAGTTTCAGTAACCTTGCGAATTACCAACTTGTCAAGAATGAAGTCAAGCACATCAGGTGTAACTTGTTGGCTGGCATCGCTCCATGCCGCATCGGGGTTGCAATGGCTTTCAACAATCAAACCCTCAAAACCGAGGTCCATGGCTTGCTGACAAAGTGGAGCCACTAATTCGCGCTTACCACCAATGTGGCTGGGGTCGCCAAAGATAGGCAAGCCAGGGCAGCGACGGCGCAATTCAATAGGAATGTGCCACATGGGTAGGTTGCGGTAGAGCTTTTTTTCGTAGGTTGAGAAACCACGGTGAATAACGCCCAAGCGTGTAATGCCTGCTTGGTTAATGCGTTCCAAACCACCAATCCATAATTCAAGGTCAGGGTTAACAGGATTTTTTACCAACACGGGAATGTCAACTCCCTTGAGAGAGTCGGCTATCTCTTGCATGGCAAAGGGGTTAGCTACCGTACGTGCACCAATCCATAGCAAGTCAATACCAGCTTTAAGGCATGCCTCAACGTGAGCATGTGTGGCAACCTCGGTACACACCTTCATGCCC